>Ga0187780_10000333_pt1 | contig 35914 bp, 33 predicted proteins | sample 1015_Q2_SP10_20__FD_132429 | JGI IMG/M metagenome (GOLD analysis project Ga0187780, IMG submission 132429) | Tropical peat soil microbial communities from peatlands in Department of Meta, Colombia - 1015_Q2_SP10_20_MG | ecosystem: Environmental > Terrestrial > Soil > Wetlands > Peat | place...
CGCAAGGGTCTGCTGGCTCGGATACGGGGAAAGGGCGCGGTTCGGGAAGGTGATCAACAAGATGGTCAGGGACGGCCGGATTTCCGCCCCGATAGTGATAGGCCGCGACCACCTCGACTCGGGTTCCGTCGCGTCCCCCTACAGAGAGACGGAAGGAATGAAGGACGGGTCAGACGCCATCGCCGACTGGCCCATACTCAATGCACTGCTCAACGCTGTTTCCGGGGCGTCGTGGGTCTCGGTCCATCACGGTGGCGGCGTGGGCATCGGATACTCGATTCATGCCGGTCTCGCTGTTCTCGCCGACGGGACCGAAAAAGCCGACGGGAGGTTGGCCACTGCGCTGACGAACGACCCGGGAATGGGCGTGGCGAGGCACGCGGATGCCGGTTACCCGGAGGCAATCAGGACCGCCAAGACAAAAGGGGTCCGGATTCCGATGCTCTCAGGCTAGTTCGACGTTTGAGTCAGTAGGCGTAGGCTTCCAGAACCGGCCCACTGATAGTCTCCAAGAACGACAGCAGGGAGGCCAAACCCTCAAACTCCTTGGACATGAGTGCCTTCCCAGGTGCCAGCAGCTGCCTCCCCTCGGCCCTGTAGACCAAGAGCGTGTACTTCTCATGGAACCTCGTTGCGAAGGCAAAGCACTTCTCTCCTTCATAGTTCCCGACGACGCGGACCCCCGCGTCCCCGTCCAGCGTGGCGAGTTGCTTCCTGAGTTCGGCGAAGGATCCGAGGCGTTTCTCGTAGATCAAGAGAGTGATGGGGCCCCTTCCCCTGCTCAAAAACTCTACATAGGCCCAGCCAGTGCCAGCGAAAATCCCGCAATGTCGCCGTTGAGGCTGTTCAACACCCTGACGGACAAGAAGGAACTCTTCAGCCCGCTGTCTTCCGGCAGGGTTAGCATGTTCGTCTGCGGCCCGACCGTCCAGAGTCTTATCCACCTCGGGCACGCCCGCACGTACATCTTCTATGACGTGGTCGCGAGGTACCTCTCGCATCTCGGACTGAAAGTCGAATTCCTGGTGAACATCACGGATGTCGATGAGAGGGTCTCAGACGCTGCTGCGAAGGCGGGCACCGACCCCGTCAGCGTTGCGGCGCGCTACTCGAAATCCTTCCTCGAGGACATGGAGACACTGGGGGTCTCATCAGTGACTAGATACGAGCCTGTTTCCAGACACGTCGACAAGGCGATCGAACTCGTCTCGCTGCTTCTCAAGAAGGGAAAGGCATACGCCGTCGGCGGCTGGGTATTCTTTGACACGTCAGCTTTTCCAGATTACGGGAAGCTCTCTCACCAGTCCAAGGCCGACCTGTCGCTGAGGCCGTTGGAACTCACCCTCGGAAAGAAAAACCTGTCTGATTTCTCCGTATGGCGCCCTGAGGTGCTGGTCAAGGGGAAGTGGAACAGCCCCTGGGGGCTTGGGTCGCCAGGATGGCACATCCAAGACACGGCAATCACGCTCACAGTCTTCGGTCCACAATACGACATCCACGGCGGCGCCTACGAGCTCGTATATCCGCACCATGAAGCGGAAATCGCCCAGGGCGAATCGATAAGCGGCAAATCTCCCATGGTCAGGTACTGGGTCCACACGCATCTGGTCACCATGGCAGGAGAGAAGATGTCGAAGTCCGTCGGAAACGTGGTCACGGTCAGAGACGCTCTGAAGCAGTACTCTGCCGACGAACTCAGGTTCTATTTCCTTTCCACCCACTATCGGTCAGACATGGACCTTTCAGGCCTCAAGGAGAGCGCAGTGCGCCTTGCCCGCCTGAGAAGGACTGTCGCCGGACTCTCACATGGGACGCGGGTGGAAAACCCTCCTTTGGCCGAGCTACTAGCCTCATTCTATGAGGCCATGAACGACGACTTTGATACTCCCTCGGCCATCAGGGCGCTCGAGGACTTCGCGTCGATGGCGGGGAGCAGCGGGGACCGTTCGCGAGCGGGACCTGCAATTGCGGCCCTGAGAACGGCCTTCGGAATCCTCGGTGTCAGACTAGATGAAACAAAGTAACAGGACAATCGAGCTTAACGAAGCGGAGTGGTGGTCCAGATGGGGGGACGTACGCTGGCTCGGCAAGAACCTCTACGTTCTCAACTCTCCAGACACGAGCGAGCCGTTCTTCAACAGAGCCGGGCTCCTCTCGTGTGGGGCGACGGAGAGCGACTTCCTGAAGATTGAAGACGCGTTCACTAGGAACGGCCGGATTCCACACGTCGTGCTCCCCGAGTCCTGCGCCCGGTCCTGGTCGGCGCTTAGGAAGGCTGGTTACACAGACGTCGACAGAATGGTCGTATGGATTGCGGGAGGGGACCACATCCAGCCCAGCGAGGACGTCGTCGTCCGCGAAGCGGAGTCTCACGAGGCTGATGCTTGGTGTGACACATACTTGCTATCCTTCTATGGAGACCTCAGTCAGAGGGGGCAGGTCCTGCGGGTGGTTCGGCGCCTGTCCCGGCTCAGTCAGGTGTCGCTCTTGGTCGCCGAGTCGAAGGGGAAAATCGCAGGCGTGACTGCGCTGTACAGGTCGCCCAGGCTCCTCGGGCTCTACTGTCTAGGGACCCTTCCCGAGCATAGAGGAAGGGGGATCGCCCGCTCAATTTTGGCCGTGTCCGTGGCCTTGGCCACCACAGAGAGGAGGAAGCTCGTCCTCCAGTCCCTGCTGTCCGAGGAGACCCATCCCTTCTACAGCAGGTTCGGCTTCCGGAAGCTCTATGTGAAGAGGCTCCTTCAGAAGATTGCTATCACGCATGTCTCTGCTCGGCGCGAGTCGGGGGTGTCGATTCCCAACGTGATAATCCGAAGGGACCCGGGAGTCGGGCCCCACCTCTTCGCTGCTGTGTTCCAAGGGTTTGAACGCGTCAGAGCCGTCAAGGCGATTTTCGGAGACCAGACCGAAAAGGTGCTTTCAGAGCTCACCCTGGATATCGTGGACGAAAAGGGGTACATGCACATCGACGCCGTCAAGGGCTCAATCGTCGTCAGCGCAAACTACCTCAAGGAAGGCGACGAGTCCTACCTTTACCTGGACGCGGTGCACGAGCTCGTCCACATTAGGCAACACATTGAAGGGAAGGAGCTATGGGACAGGAGCTACAAGTACGTTGACAGGCCAACAGAGCTGGAGGCCTACGGAGTCGCCGTCGCGGAGGCGAGGAGGATAGGGTTCGGAGCCGATAGACTCGTCGACTACCTCAAGGTCGAGTGGGTGAGTGGTGACGACTTCGCCCGCTTCCTGGTGACACTGGGCGTAAAGAAGCCAAGCAAGTAAGCCTACATGGCTTGGAGCTCAGCTAGTATTTCCTTGGCCCTGTCCATCCTTATTTTGCGCTCCTCAATCATTCTTTGGGCGACCATGTCCACGTACTTCCCGGTGGCTCCGGCGGCCGTGGCCACATTCTTAGCATGGAGTTTCATGTGGCCACGCTGGATCCCCTCTGTGGCCAGAGCCCTGAGGGCAGCGAAGTTTTGCGCAAGACCGACAGCGGCCATGACCTCCGCCAACTCGACCGCTTTCGTGACGCCGAGAATCTTGATGGCCGCTTTGGCGGCCGGGTGAGTCTTCGATGCGCCCCCCACCAGTCCCACTGCCATGGGCATCTCGAGCGTTCCGAGTAAGTCGCCATTTCGGTCCTTCTCCCAGGTTGTGAGCGGCTTGTACTTGCCTGTCCTCGAGGCGTAGCTGTGAGCCCCTGCCTCAAGGGCCCTGATGTCCTGCCCGCAGGCGATTCCTACTGCCACCACGCCGTTCATGATTCCTTTGTTGTGAGTGGCGCACCTGTAGGGATCGGCGTCGGCGAACGCGTAGGCCTCCACGATTCCGTCTACTGCTTCCACGCCTCCGACCGCGTCTTTGTCGAAGGTCGCAGTGGCCCTTACAAGCCTCCTGTCTGCGAGATTCGATATGATTCTAAGGAGCACCTTCCCCCCCGTCGTCTCTTCTACCATCGGCGCCACGGCTTCGGCCATAGTGTTCACGGCGTTGGCCCCCATGGCGTCGCCCGTGTTGACGACGAGCTCCGCCACCACCATGGGGCCCTTCAGGGTCGACAGGACCTTCGCGTTAAGCTCCTTGGCACCCCCGCCGAGCGAGACCAGGAGTGGGTCTTGGTCGTTCGCCTTCTTTAGAATCTCGTTTCTCTTCTCAAGCAGGGCCATCTTGGCCTTCTCCGGGTTGGGGACTTTGACTACCTGGATCTGACCAATCATAAGTGGGCCGGTGTTGGTGACCTTGAACCCCCCCTTTACCCTGGCCATCTTGGCAGCATTGCTTGCTGCCGCGACAACTGAAGGCTCTTCGAGGGCCATGGGGACAAGGTAGTCCTTCCCGTTGACCCTGAAGTTGATTGCGACCCCCATCGGCATCGTGATTCCCCCGATTACGTTCTCGATCATCCTGTCCGCCACCTCCGCAGGCAGACCTCCCGTCTCCGCAATCGCGTTTGACTCCTCGTCAGAAAGCCCCGCCAGCTTCTTCACCAAGGCTATCCGTTCCTTCATGGGAAGCTTGTAGAACCCAGGAATCTCAGATCTGTCCACCAAGATGAGCACGCGGACTCATCACTGTCTATTTAATCGAAGCGACGTCGCTCGACAAAGGCCGAACGTCAGCACCCGTTTCGGGGTCTGTAAAGCTAAAAGGTGGCTTGGAGGGCGGTGCGAAATCGTGGGCCGGTCGTCTAGCTTGGTTAGGACGTCAGGATCAGTCCCGTCAGGCTCTGACACGGCGAATCGATGAAGCGCCACGGTCGAGAGTTCAATTCTCTCCCGGCCCACTTCGAAGCCAATTTTGAACTGTCACCCTTGCAGGTGGCATACTATAGCCCAAATCGAAGTCTTGATTTGAGGCATCCGAACTCGCGGGTTCTCGCTTTCCTGATGACCACCTGTGCACATGCTGCCTAAGTGGCTGCTTCTATCCCGGAAGGCTCGCGGGCCGCTTCCACCAGTGGTAGAGTACGAGCACTACGACGGTAATCCTCCCGTAGATCGATGCCCCCATCAGGTATGACGATACCGGGATCGTGAACAACCCCCCCTGAAAGATGAATAGCAGCTTCCATCCCTCAAAACCGAGCTGCCCTGCCAGCCAAGGAATCAGTTGGACGTGAAATCCGAAGAAGAGGTCGCCGCTAAAGTAGTAGCCGAGGTCGTTCACAAGAGACACCAGCAGCCCGAGACTGAATGCAAGCTGCCAGTCCTTGAACCCTTGGAAGACCAGGAGCACTCCGAAGGGGGCCATGTATGTCAGAATCAGCCAGACGTGGTAGGCCGGGACCTGGTTGTAGTACAGGTCGATCCAGTTTATGTTCACAAAGCCATACGCCAGGGCGAAGACGACGAGTTTCACCAGAGTCAACTGCTTCCCCGTGCTGGGCCTGAGCCCGGCGATGACGCTGTCGATGCCGTTCACAACCAGCGCTAAGCTGAGAAGGGCCACCAGGGAGACCATGGTCAGACTCGGAAGGAGGGCAATAATGCCAGCCAGAGCAAGCGTCACTGCGCCGGTTGTCAACGCCGACACCCGAAGCCATCTGGGGTGTCCGACGTGAGCCGTGTGCGCCAGTCTTGCGGCTCCCTGGATGGCCAATCCAATGGCGAACACGAGCGTCAGGGTGGCAACGCCGACCCTGGGCGACAGAATCACTATCGCAACGATGATGGCCGTCAAGAGGCCAAGGCCGACGCTCAGCCCCCGGAGCATGGCAGGAAGGAGGGCACCACCAGAAGATACGATTCTGAAAGAGTTGAGAATGACCGCGAAAGCCAGGAGCGAGACGATCGTCGCTGTTCCGAAGCTTGGATTCAGGACAACGATGAGAATGACTAAGATTGAGAAGATCCCGAGGGCGACCTCCGTCCCTCGGACCCAATTGGGAGGCTTCTCCCCCATGACTCAAACCTCCACCTTGAGTTACTAATGAGGTTAGGGGGAGGATTCGTCAGCCTTCGAAGAACGGGAGCGCCGAGATGACAGTTCTTTGGCGTAGAAGGGCCTTGGTTCATAGTGGAGATTCAACCCTGTCGCCCCGCCAATCCTTAATACTCTGGCGGTCGCATATCGGCCGACCGCCAACGAACACTCCGCTGCTGGGCATCGCCGTGATTCTGATTCTGCTGGGAGCATTCACCAGCATCACCATCTCGATCTTTGGCTTCATCCTTCTGTTCCCTGCACTCTTAGCCCCTTCGAGAAAACCTTCTTCAAAGCAGTCTCCTCCCAGACCGGCGGAGCAGCGGGTTGAGCGTCCGTCGTGGTCTCAACTCTCCACGCAGCCCCCCGAGGTTCGGACTCCTCCTGGCCCAATGCCAGTGCCCGTGCCAGCGCCAGCGGCGGCCGTTGAGATGCCTTACGTGTCAATGTCGGCCGAGTCGACTTCGAGTTCCGCGCTCTTCCCCAACCCCATACTCCCGGCGCTTTCCCTGTCCATCCCCACGACCGCAGCGCCCCCTCCCAGTGAGACGAAACGGAGCCCTCCGGAATCCCGAGACGAGCTCCTTGAATTCGGTGTTCTTCTCGCGATCCTGAAAGTAATTTCAGGCTAGGGGACGTACAGGTTCATTTCACGAGCCAGTTTTCGGAGCCTCTCGATCCTGTGAGGCATCGACGGGTGAGTCGAGAAGAGCTCCATGAGCGAGCTTCCCCTGAACGGGTTGACAATCCACAGCGAGGCAGTCGCCGGTGACGGCGCGTTATTGGAGCTGGTCCCGATTGGCCTGGACTGCACCCTGCTCGAGATCTTCTCGAGGGCGGTGATGAGTCCTCCGGGATTCCTGGTGAGCTTCGCTCCGTACTCGTCGGCGTTGTATTCATCGCTTCTGCTTATCCCAAGCTGAACGAAGGATGCTCCGAGCGGTACCAGGATTGCCGCAAGGAGGACCAATATCGAAGAGTTCCCGCTCCTGTTCCTGCTGTTGCCTCCTCCGAACCACATCGACCACATCGCTATGGTCCCGATATAGGAAATCGCCCCTGCGATGGTGGCCGCGACACTCGACATGAGCACGTCGCGGTGAACAACATGCCCGATTTCATGGCCTATCACCGCCTCCAGTTCATCTGGGGTCAGCGTCTGAAGAATGCTTGACGTGGCGCAGACGACTGCCTTCTTCGGCCCCCTGCCTGTGGCGAAGGCATTCGGCTGGGGGGAGTTCACAATCCCAACCTTGGGCATCGGTATTCGAGCCTTCTCGGCGACATTCCTGACCACCCTGAACAGCGTCGGGTTCTCGCTCTCCTGAATCATTCTCGCCCTGCTCATCCGAATCACGATGGAGTCGCTGAAGTAGTAGGACACGAAGTTGAGGACGGCCGCCAACCCGAGGGCCAGCAGCATGAATGTGAGCGGGTCACCGAAGTAGAGCCCTACAACGTATCCGATTGCCAGGAGCAGAGCGGTCAGCACCACGAAGAGCGCCGTCATCTTGGCGTAGAGCATGGCAGTCATAGGGGCGCCGAAGGATTCACGCTCGGAAGCCCGTGTAAATACTTTTGGAAGTCTCATACCCAAAGAATAAATCCAACGTGTCGGGCGATTGCGCAGCGATTGTAGTTGGAGGACAGGGACGAAGACGACGAGTGGCCCTTCAGGCGCCGCCGGAGTTTCCCCTTCGGCCCGTGGGGGTATCCTGACATGGACGACATGATGAAAGAGATGGAACGCGCCTTCTCCGAGCAGTTCAAGGAACTCGAGAAGGAACTCCCAAAGAATCTAATCAGAGAGAGGAAGGCGCCCGACGGGAGCACTAAGAAGGAAATCGGCCCTATAGTCTACGGCTATTCTGTAACCATCGGGCCCGACGGTAAGCCGGTCGTGAGGGAATTTGGCAACGTCCGAAAGGGCGAGGGGACCCCGTGGAAGGAGATTCAGGACAAGCGGGAGCCCCTGGTGGACGTTGTCCACTCTGACAAGGAGATCAGGGTGATCGCTGAAATGCCGGGAGTGAGCAAAGGAGACATCGACGTGACTGTGAATGAAAAGTCCGTCACTATATCCGTGGACAGGGAGGATCGCAGGTACTACAAGGAGCTGGACCTGCCGGCAATCGTTGACCCAAAGGGTGCGAGATCGATCTACAACAATGGCATTCTAGAGATAACACTCCCCCTGAAGTCGTCAGGCGGGTCTGGCGTGAGGCTGAAGGTCGACTAGCCTACTGGTAAGGTCCGGCCTCTTCTCCTTCCTTGTACCTAGCGATCGCGTTGAATGTAGCCTCCTGATAGTCATGCTTCTCCGCGATCACTCTTGCGATGTCCCCGGCAGTGACTATTCCTGCCAGCCCCCCGGTCGCGCCTATCACAACTAGGCGTCTGATCCTGTATTGGGCCATTACTTCGGCCGCCTTGGCCATCGTCGCTTCAGGAGACACCGTAATCAAAGGCGTCGACATGATGTCCCTTACGAGCACCTTTGAAGCGTCGAGGGCATCCGACATCACCTTGGAAACAAGGTCCCTTTCGGTCACGATCCCTAGGGCGGTTCCACCCTGGACGACGACGGCTGAGCTCACCCCTCTCTTTGACATCGCCTTGGCGCATTCCTTTGCGCTCGAATTGAAGTCCACCACAAGGACCTTCTTCTCCATGATGTCCTTCACTGCCTCCTCTGAACCGCTCATTGAGTCGAGGTTGCAAGCTGGGCTAATAAATCGATTGGGGCGTCGCTCTGCGGCGACTCCGCCTCCATTGGCGAGTCGTGGTGGTCGGCCGTGTCTGCTTTATACGGAGGACATTCCGCGCTTTCCGAGATTGGAAAGGGTCGGCATTCTAATCGTATCCAAGTGCCTCAGTGGAGCCGCGATCATGGAAGCATTCAGAAAAAGCGAGAGATACTCGCCAGAGTTCTACGTCGTGGAAAAGCAGGAGAACCCTTCCCTGACGAAGGGGGCGAAGGCACATCGTGTCTCCCCTGACCTGGATCTGAAGGCGATAGCGAGAATGGCCAGAAGGTACCACAATCGAATCGACTTCGGACTCACCGATACGGAGGACTTCGTGACGGCGGGGGGGCGAGACCTTCTCGAAAGGGAGGCCGGGGTGCAGATGGTCTGCGTCTCGAGGGACTACGCGGTGGAGGGGAGCAAAGCGGACCAGCGCATCCTCTTCGATAGAATCTTCCCCGGGGCCAACCCTTCCTACGCCGTCTTCGACCCACGGGCCTACGGTTCGCAGGACGAAGCCCTCGACCAGTTCCGAAAGGTCATTTCCAGGATTCCCTCTCCCGTGATCAAGCCTGACGCACCGGCGAGGGGAGCAGGAGTGGGTGTCTGGGGGAGCGACTTCGACACCGTTGAGGCCGCTCAGACGTTCTTCCTGAACCTCCTCTCCAGGGGCAGGGTAGTTCTGGAGGAAAGGGTCGACGGTGAGGAGTCCAGTTTCCACGCAATAAGCGACGGAAAGCACTTTGTTCCCCTCCCCCTGACGAGGGACTACAAGCGAAGCTTGGAGAAAAACGTCGGGAGCCTGACGGGGGGAATGGGAAGCTACCGCGGGCCGAGCTTTCGTCTCCCCTTCCTCGCAGAATCGGACTGGGAGCATCTTGCCAGCCGGGAGGAGCAGGCATTTAGGAGGTGGAAGGGAAGGGGTTCGAATCCTGGGCTGCGCGGTATCGTGCTCTACGATGCCATAATGCATACAGGAAGAGGGTTCAAGGTGCTCGAACGCAACAGCAGAGGAGGCAATACAGAGTTCATCAACCTGCTGACCACCATCGCGGACGATTTCGTCGAAGTCTGCTTCCGGATTCTGGATGGCTCGCTCAGAGGAATCAGGTTCAGCCGTGAGGCTTCGGTGGTGACCTGCGCCGTCCCCCTCTCGTATGGCCTGAAAGGGTCGGCGCCTCAGGTCGAACAGGAAGTCGATTTCTCCCGCGCCGAAATGCGGTCGAGGAAGTCGCGGGACAAACTCAGGGTCTTTGCGATGGACGTCCGCTTCGAAGGGGGGAGGACCCTTCTCGGCACCTCACGCGCCGCAGCCGTCGTTGGGGTGGCCGATTCAGTCGAAGAGGCTAGGCGAGTCTCCATCGAGGGATGCAGGCTGCTGACGGGACCCCTGAGGTGGAGGGGGGACATCGCAAGTCCTTCTGACATCGCAGAGAGCCGCCGTCATCTAAGGCGCCTGGAGCGCGCGCGAACCCGACACTAATGCTTGAACGCGCGCGTGTGGGTCAACACCATGGCCATCCCATACTGATCTGCAGCCTCAATTGAGGCTGCGTCGTTGGTCGAACCTCCCGGCTGTATTACAGCGGAGACCCCGGCGGCCCCCAAAATGTCAACGCAGTCCCGGAAGGGGAAGAATCCGTCAGACGCGCAGACAGCCCCCTTCGCCCTTGATCCAGCGTTGTCGAGGGCGATTCTCACCGCCCCGTTCCTCTTCCTGAAGCTTCCCACGCCGAGCGTCCAGAAGCGAGCAAGCCGGTCCCCTTCCAGGCTGCCGTCGGCTATGACGATTCCGTTTGACTGAACCTTCCTCACGACCTCCCAGGCAGCTAGGAGCTTCTTGAGCTGCGGAGGGTCGGGCTTCGACTTGGTCGGGACAGTGATCTTCAATGCATCCAGAGCAATCCGATAGTCGGCGGAGTCCTGGGCGAGTACCGCTCCCTCTATCACCTTAAGGTCGTAGGGATAGTCAGGTCTCTCGGTTGTCTGAATCAGTCTTATCTTCTTCTTTTGCTTCCTTTGAAGCAGCGAAAGCGCCTCCGGGGCGAAGCCAGGCGCGATGACAATCTCTGTGTACACCGAGCCGTCCTTGGCGCCTTCGTTCCTGCCGATGAGCTTCGCGGCATCAGGGCCAATCTCTCTGTTCGCAATCACTGTGCCTCCGAAGTCCGCTTCAGGGTCGCACGAATGGGCCAGAGCATACGCTTCTGGGACGGTCGGGGCGAACGCGAATCCGCTTATTTGGCCGTGCTTCACTGTTGCGACGGCAGCAGTTCCGTCGTACCCTTCGACTATGTCGTACGCACTGCCAATGTCAAGGTAGTTGTTGAATGAAAGTGTGTCTCCGGCAAGCTGCCTCCAGCTCGACATACTTGTCCATCCGTCAATCGAGTAGATGACCGCCTTTCGGTCAGGATTCTCGCCATATTTGGCATCGCTGACCTTTGAGGCCGACACGAGTAGTCTTTCGGGGAAATCCGTCGGACTCCCCCTGAGCCCGTTGAAGATTGCGGCATCATAGGCGCACGTAATGGAGAACGCCTCGACGGCCAGTCTCCTCCTGAACGGCCGAGTGGTCCCGCCGCTGTTTCCTGTCATTTCCTCGATTACAGATCGATAGAGAGTAGGGGAAGGAACAACCACCACGTTCTCGAAGTTCTTTGACGCTGCCCTCACCATGGCCGGGCCGCCGATATCTATGCTCTCGACCAGCTTCTCGTCGACCAGACCCTCCCTTCGGAGAGTCTCGGAAAACGGGTAGAAGTTGCAGACCACCATATCCATGGGCTTGACCCCCATGGCGGCGAGCTCCGCAAGGTGCTCCGTCGTCCGCCTTGCCAGGATGGAGGCGTGAAGCGGCGCGTGCAGAGTCTTCACTCGCCCCGAGAGCGCTGCTGGGAGTTTCATGTCATCCTGGAGGCTCTTCACCTCGACTCCCGATTCCTTTAGAGACGCGAAGGTCCCCCCAGAAGCAAGAATTTCCACGCCGAAGCCCGTGAGTGCAGTTGCGAAGTCCATCAAGCCGCCTTTGTCGGAAACGGAGAAGAGGGCGGTCTTGACCTTCTGAAGGCCTACGGACATGCGCCCCGCGGGGACAGACCCGCTAATTAACGAAATCTTTCGCCAAGCACAGACAATTAGCAGATTCGTGCCAAGAGCGATTTAAATAGTGTTCTCGAAGTCTCCAGAAATTGAGCGTTGGCTAGACTGTATACAGTCAAGGTGGTCGTCGCCAACAAGGAGGGAGCGAGCGACCCCGAGGGGGAAACCGTGTACAGGGACCTCGTTTCGAAGTCGGGGTTTAGCAAGGTCAAGTCCATAAGAACGGGCAAGTTCCTGAAGGTCTCCGTAGAGGCCCCGGACGCCTCCAGTGCAAAGCGGATTGTCCAGAGGATGTGTGATGAGCTTAGAATCTACAACCCTGCCGCCCACTCCATCACGGTTGAGGTGTAGCAGCACGAGGGCCAAGGTAGCCGTCGTTAGATTTCCCGGGAGCAACTGCGACCTCGACGCGGTGCAGGCGCTGAGGACGCTCGACAGCGTGAAGGCGGACTTGGTCTGGCACGAGGAGCCAACCATAGGCGAGTACGATGCCGTCGTCTTGCCGGGCGGCTTCTCCTTCGGCGACTACCTAAGGGCAGGCGCGATAGCGGCAAGGAGCCCGGCCCTAGAGAGAATCACTGCAGTCGCAGATCAGGGCCTGCCAGTGCTTGGCATTTGCAACGGATTCCAGATTCTGATCGAGGCTGGGCTCCTGCCAGGCGCTCTCCTCAGGAATGCATCGCTCAGGTTCGTCTGCCGTTGGGTCAACGTGCGGGTCGACAACGATTCTACCAGTTTCACGAAGAACATGAAGGAAGGTGATGTGCTTCACCTCCCCATCGCCCACAACGAAGGAAGGTTCTACGCTTCCAAGGAAGAACTCGCAACGCTGAACAGGGAAGGGAGGGTGGTCTTCCGGTACTGCGATGGCGACGGGCATGTGAGTTCCTCCGCCAATCCCACGGGTACGCTCGACAACATCGCGGGTATCTCCAACAAGAGAGGCAACGTGGTCGGGCTCATGCCACACCCCGAGAGGGCGACCGAAGAAGTCCTGAGCCCCTTCGGCGACTCTGACGGCTCGCTCATCTTCAAGTCGATGTTGGGGATTGAGTGAATTGCTCTCTCCTGTCCCCAGGACCGGGCTCAGCGAAACCGAGGTCGAGACCGTCCGGTCACTGCTCGGGCGTGAGCCTACGGAAACCGAATGGGCTGTCATAGATGCGGAGTGGGCGGAACACAGCTCCTACAAATCGTCCAAGGCACTGCTTAGACTCTTCCCCACTTCGGGACCCCGGGTCGTACTGGGTCCTGGTTACGACGCAGGAGTCGTAGACGTCGGCGACGGTTACGTCGTCACCCTCCACATCGAGAGCCACAACCACCCTTCCGCCGTCGACCCCTACGGAGGTGCTGCGACAGGGATTGGGGGCGTCCTCCGGGACATCATCTCCGTGGGGTCAAGGCCCATCGCTCTCTTGGACGTTCTGAGGTTCGGAAATCCCGAACAGAGCGCCCACTCCAGATGGCTCCTAAGAAACGTGGTCAGAGGCATCGCCGATTACGGTAACTGCGTCGGCGTCCCAACCGTGGCCGGAGACATCGAGTTCGACAAGAGTTTCGAGAAGAACTGCCTCGTGGACGTGGCTTGCGTCGGGGTCGGGAGGAAGGGCTCCATAGTTCTGGGGGAGGCGAAGAGACCCGGAGACATGATCGTTCTGATCGGTGGCAGCACGGGGAGGGACGGGGTAGGAGGAGCGGCTTTCGCCTCCAAGAATCTGGCGAAAGGTCCCGAATCTGAAAGGACTTCCGTTCAGGTCCCTGACCCCTTCATGAAGAAGCTCCTACTCGACGCGCTCTTGGAGGTGGCGGCAACGAAGCTCCTTCACGGGATGAAGGACCTTGGGGGCGGGGGGCTGTCCACCGCTCTTTCTGAGATAGCTTCGAAGGGTGACACGGGAGCGGACGTCGAACTTGCCAAAGTGAGAGTGAGGGAGCCTAACATGACTCCTCGGGAAATCATGATCTCGGAGTCTCAGGAGCGGATGCTTCTCGTTCTAGGCCCCGAGGGATCAGATGCAATCTTCAAAATCTTGGACAGATACGAAGTCCCTCACGCGACCATCGGCTGGGTAACGAAGACGGGTTCCCTGAAATTGAGATGGAACGGGACCATGATCGCAGACCTCCCCGCGAAGGTCGTCGCAGAGGCGCCCCTGATTACATGGGGCACGCGGAAGCCGCGCAGCGCAGGAGCGGGACGGAAGCCTCGCGAGGACGGAGACATTCAGGGCTCTTTGCTACGGTTGCTGTCATCCCCCAATATTTCGAGCAGGAGATGGGTCTACGAGCAGTACGATCACGAGGTCGGACTACGCACGGTGCTCAAGCCAGGCACCGCCGATGCTGCGCTCCTCAGGCTTCCAAACGGATCGATGTTGGCAGTCAAAGCTGACGGAAACAGCAGGCACAGCTCCCTCGACCCCCGAAGGGGAGGCGCGGGTTGCGTGGCAGAGGCCTCAAGGAACGTGGTGGCGGTCGGGGCCGAACCTCTGGCCGTGGTAGACCACCTCCAGTTCGGTGATCCCTCAGACGAAGAAGTGTACTGGACCTTCACGGAGACGGTAGAGGGCATGTCTGAGTATTGCAGGGGCCTTCCGCTTCCAGTCGTCGGAGGCAAAGTCAGCTTCTACAACGAGGACGCATCCACCAAGCAGGCGATCAAGCCTTCGCCTGTCGCAATGGTCGTCGGACTCCTGCCGGCATCCACGGCTCGTGTTGGGATGGGCTTCGGTGCGAGAGGAGAGTCAGTCTTCGTGATCGGGATGACGCGCGCGGAGCTTGGTGGTTCAGAGTACTATGAGGAGGTCCTGGGGGCCAAGGCCGGAGCGGTACCGCTACCCGACGCGAAGATGGACTCTCGAGTGTACAGGGCGGTCATGGGACTGGTCAGGGCGAACCTTGCGACGGCCGTCCACGACTGCTCCAAAGGGGGGCTCGGTGTAGCCGTTGCAGAGATGTGCATTCGAGGCGGTCTGGGGGTGGTCGTTGACCTATGTGAGATACCGGGGGAGGCACTCTCTCCGTCAGACGCTCTCTTCTCCGAATCCCACGGTCGCTTCATCGTCAGTACCAAGAGTGCCAAGAAGGTCTCGGCCATCCTAGCCAGGTCCGGGGTTGCCTTCGCCCAGTTGGGGCGCACGGGTGGGAGCACCGTCAAGTTCGCTCGGGGGCAGAAGACACTCGCAGCCTTTGGCGTCGACGCAGCAATCGATGCCTGGGAGAATCCAATCTCGAGGCTGATGCAGTAGTGGAAAAGAAAGAGAAGTGTGGGCTTGTCGGGGCGTACTCGGCCATGGGCTGCGACGTGGCCCAGACGATGCTGCAGGGACTCGAGTCGCTCCAGCATAGGGGCCAAGAGTCGTGGGGGCTCGCGGTTCAAGGGAATCCCCTCATTCGAAAAATGGGGCTCGTTACCAACTGGCGCAGCGAGGCCCCTGAGACGGCCTCCTTCAGGGGGAGGTCGGGAATCGGGCACGTCAGATATTCGACGAAGGGCAGGTCAGTCCTGGAGAACGCCCAGCCCATCCAGGTTGAGTCAGAGTTCTCCATAGCCCACAACGGAACCATCGTCAACGCCGACCAGCTGGCCGCCCCCGTCAGCGAGGAATTCGGGGAATCCTGCGAGTCGGACACCCTGGCGGCAGGCTTCAGGCTCCTGCACCACCTGAGGGGAACCGGCGACATGTTTGAGGCGTTCGCCCGGCTCTCGAGAGAGATCTTCGGCGCGTACTGTTTCATGATACTGGACAAGGAAGGGAGAGTCTACGCCGCCCGTGACCCTCGAGGCTACCGCCCACTCTCCCTAGGCTGGGACAAGGAGACGGCGACATTCCTGGCGGCATCGGAATCCTGCGCGCTCGAAGCCATGGGGGCCGGCTTCGTGAGGGACATAGAGCCGGGCGAGATAGTCATGCTTGGACCCAACGAGGGCACACCCTTGTCCTTCAGGTTCTCTCCAAAGGTAGCACCTGCATACTGTTCCTTCGAATACACGTACTTCGCGCACCCGTCGTCGAGGCTCAACGGCGTGAGCGTCTACGAAGCTCGGAAGAAGGTGGGGCGAATACTCGCCAAACAGTTCAAGGCGAAGGCCGACATTGTAATTCCGGTGCCAGATTCCGCTAGGCCTGCCGCCCTGGGTTTCGCTCTAGAGAGCGGGATTCCCATGGACGAGGGACTAATGAAGGACCGATACCGAAAGAAGGGGAGCATAAGGAGCTTCATCGAACCAGAACAGGGCGGCAGAGAGGAGGTCGTCCGCAAGATCATACCCGTACGCGACGCCGTAAACGGGAGAGATGTCCTTGTCGTCGATGATAGCCTCGTAAGGGGGACCAGCTCAAAGATCATTGCGGAGTCGCTGAAGAAGGCAGGAGCGAAAAGCGTGAAGATGGCCGTCACGTTTCCCGCAATCAAGCACCCTTGTTTCATGGGCATCGACTTTCCTGACAGGGAGGAGCTCCTTGCTCACAGGGTAGCCAGAGGGGAACCTGACCCTGAAAAGACGGCCAGACAGGTGGCCGAAGCCGTCGGAGTGGAGGAGTTCTATTACAACGACGTCCGTGGCCTGAGCGAGGCAATAGGTCTGCCCGAGGACAGCCTCTGCTTCGCTTGCGTGACGGGGGACTACAGCAAGTTGGGCTTTCGTCCTCCAGCGCTGACAAAGGAGGAGGTCAAGACCCACGATGCTTGAAATCGGCGTGTTGGTCTCCGGCAGGGGTTCAAACCTCGAGGCAGTCCTGAAGTCAATCGAAAAGGGAATGGTGAGGAACGCCAGGGTCGCAGTCGTAATCAGCAACGACCCGAACGCCAGGGCTCTCCGCGTCGCCAGGAGGCACGGAGCAAAGGCAGTGGCTCTCGACGATGCGGGGGATTCGAGGGAGACCTACGGGGCCAAACTTGCACAGGTGCTCATGAAGAATGGCGTCGAGCCCGGAAGGGGGCTCGTTCTCCTCGCGGGTTTCATGAAGATACTCCCAGAGTCATTCGTCGGTCTCTACGAGGGGAGAATGATGAACATCCATCCCGCGCTTCTCCCGGCTTTCCCCGGTCTCAGGGCTCAGAAACAGGCGCTCGATCACGGGGTCAAGGTAGCTGGATGCACGGTTCACTTCGTCGTGCCGGAGGTGGATGCGGGGCCCATAATCCTGCAGAAGGCGGTCCCGGTGCAAGACGGCGACGACGAAGAGTCCCTTTCGGCCAGGATTCTCAGGCAGGAACACAGGCTGTACCCGCTGGCTGTAAAGCTCTTTGCCGAGGGGCGCATCCGCATCGACGGCAGGGTCGTGAGGCGACAGGCATGACCGCGATTCCGATGGACGGGAAGACCCTCGCCGCAGCCGTTGAGTCTCGAATAAAGGAAGAGACGGCGAGGATGGCCGATTCGGGGGTTCAGCCAACTCTCGCCACCATACTCGTCGGAAACGACCCCGCATCCAAGGTCTACGTCTCCAGCAAGCACAAGGCGGCTGCCAGGGTCGGAATTGCCTCCAAGAGTTACAACCTTCAGCAGGAGACCTCCGAAAGGGAGCTCCTCTCGCTGATTTCGACCCTCAACTCAGACCGAAGCGTCAACGGGATTCTGCTTCAGCTCCCGCTCCCGGAGCACCTAAGCGAGATGGGCATGATTGAGGCAATCGATCCGGGGAAGGACGTGGACGGCCTGACGACTACCAACGCGGGCCGCCTTGTCTACGGCTATACTGATTTGATTCCCTGCACGCCCCGGGGGATAATGGAACTTCTCCACCACTACCGAATCCCCATCAGGTCGTCCAGGGCGGTAATCATCAACCGAAGCACGCTAGTCGGCAAGCCCCTGCACAACTTGCTACTGCACGAGGACGCGACTGTCACGGTCTGCCACTCGAAGTCTACCGATCTCCCATCCCTGACTCAAGACGCTGACATACTCGTGACCGCCGTGGGGAGGAGGCCACAGTTCGTGGTTACAGCCGACATGGTGAAAGAAGGCGCCGTGGTGATAGACGTGGCCATGAACAGGATAGACGGCAAGTTGCTAGGGGACGTGGAATACGAAGGGGTATCGCAGAAGGCGTCGCACATAACTCCGGTCCCTGGCGGGGTCGGACCCATGACGGTCATAATGCTCATGCAGAATACGCTGCTGGCGGCGCAGAAGCAGAATCGTCTTCTTGTCTCTTCGGTGTCAAAGCAATGAGCAAGCGCGAAGTAAGAGAAGAGGTTCTTAGAGTGAGGAAGGCGCTCACTCCAGACGAAGTCCGCCTGCTGAGCGGGAGGGTGCGGGAGAACTTGCTCTCTCTCCCCGAATTCGGGGCCGCGAAGATCATAGCCAGCTACGTGGCCAAGAAGAACGAGGTGCAGACGGCGGACATCTTGCGGGGTGCCCTTGCTTCCGGCAAGAAGGTGATTGTTCCCCGGAGTGACCTCACGTCAGTCCGCCTTCGTTTCCACGAGATTCGTGCCCTCGAAGAATTGCACCCGGGCGCCTTCGGCATTCCCGAGCCTCCGACGAGCTCCCCGACAGTCCCTCTAGCCAAGTCGGACGTCGTCCTGGTCCCGGTGGTGGCCTGGGACTGTATGGGCCACAGGTTGGGCTATGGAAAGGGGTACTTCGACCGCGAGCTAAGGTCCAGGGGGAACGCTCCTTGTATCGGCCTTGCGTTCGAATTCCAGTGCCGCGATTCTATCCCAGCCACTCCAGCCGACGTCCCCATGGACCTGATCGTCACCGACCAACGCGTGCTTCGTTTCGGAGCGAACTCTCCATGAAGGAACCCCCCCGAGTCGCAGTCGTCGCAGGAAGCAAGAGCGACCAGGCGGTGGCAGAGGAGGCTTCCAGCGTGTTGACCGAGCTTGGGGTGTCGCACGAGGTGCAGTTCATCTCGGCGCACAGGAATCCAGAGAAGCTGAGAGACTATGTCGCGAAGTCGCCCGCCCTTGTCTTCATCGCGATTGCGGGTCTATCCGCACACCTGCCTGGAGTCATCGCCTCGATGACAGTCCGACCGGTTATCGGGGTCCCTGTCAACGTAAAGCTCTCGGGTCTCGATTCCCTGCTTTCAATAGTCCAGATGCCTCCGGGGGTCCCGGTGGGGACGGTTGGAGTCGACAACGCCCGGAACGCGGGAATTCTCGCCGCCGAGATTCTCAGCCTGTCTAACCCCGCAGTGGAGCAGAGCCTTAAGAAGATGAGAGAGGGGTGGAAATGAAGCCCCCAGGGAGATTCGTTAGGTCGGGCAAGGTCAAGGATCTTTACGAGCTCGATGACGGGCATCTCCTCTTCCACTTTACGGACCGGGTGTCGGCCTACGATGTCATCTTGCCTACTACGATTCCTCGGAAGGGAGAGGTCCTCTGCAAGCTTGGGGCCTACCTCTTCGAGTCTTTGGGCGTCCCTCATCACATGGTGAGACTCGAGGGAGACGACATGATGGTCGTAGAGAAGATGAGTATGATACCGGTCGAGTGCGTCGTGAGGGGCTATCTCTATGGCAGCCTCATGGAGAGAATGGCGAGGGGGGAGGTCACCCTGCCAGTGGAGAAGGTAATGGCGGCAAAGCTTCCTGAGCCGTATTTCGACCCGACGACAAAGTCCGACTTCAAGGATGAGTCCATAACCGAAAGTGAGATTGTCGTTCAAAGAAGGGCGACCGCCGAGGAGCTCGCCCACATCAAGCGGTCGTCGCTTGGAATCTACGACCTCCTCAGCAAGAAGGCGGCGGCCTCGGGGTACATTCTGGCCGACATAAAGCTCGAATTCGGTAGGCACGACGGCGGGGTGCTGCTGGGTGACTCCATCGGGCCCGACGAGTTCAGGATGTGGCCCGCGTCGAGGTATGCGCCAGGGAAGACCCAGGAGAGCTACGACAAGCAGCCCATCAGAGACTGGCTTTCCTCCGAGGGATACAAGGCCAGGTTGGATCAAGCCAGGAAATCGGGTTCCGAAACGCCGCAGCCCCCGAAACTCCCAGACTGGCTCGTCGAGGAGACCTCGCGCAGGTACGTCGCCGTCTACGAGACCCTCTCCGGAACGCGCCTCTAGGGGGCCACCCAGTGCCGAACGAGTCGTACGCGAGAGCGGGGGTAGACCTTGCAAAGGTGCGGAGGATTCAGCGACACCTGGGGGAGATGATGGGGGCTACGTTCGCCTTCAGAAGGGGGAGGATGGGTGAGCCGAGAATACCGATAGGCCACTACGCTGGAGTCATTGACGTTGGAGGCGCAGAGTGGCTCACTCTCCATACTGACGGTGTCGGCACGAAGGTGCTCATCGCCCAGCAGATGGAGAAGTTCGACACCGTAGGCATAGACTGCGTGGCGATGACCGTCAATGACCTCATCTGCATTGGGTCGGAGCCAGTCGCCCTGCTCGACTACATCGCCATCGAAAGGGAGGACGACGCTTTGGTGGAAGAAATCGGCAAGGGCTTGGTCGAAGGAGCGAGGATCGCTTCAGTGGCCATAGTAGGCGGGGAGACCGCGGTCATGAAGGGCGTAATCAGAGGGGTCGGGGGCCGTGGTTTCGACCTTGCCGCCATGGGGGTGGGGATTGTCAGGCCGGAAGATGTGATCGACGGCTCAGACATCGTGGTGGGTGACGCCATTCTTGGAGTCGCGAGCTCCGGGCTGCACTCCAACGGCTACACTCTTGCCAGAAGGGTCTTGCGAGGAATGCCGTTGAATGAAAAGGTCGATGGGCTGGATTGCACCCTGGGCGACGCACTGTTGACTCCCACTTCGATCTACGTGAAGCCGGCGATTGAAGTGGCGAGGCGTCTGGAGGTTCACGGAATTGCGCACATAACTGGAGGATCCTTCTCGAAGCTGACCCGTCTCGCCCCTGGCAAGGACTCCATGTTTGACATCGTTCTTCCGCCGCCTCCCGGGATCTTCAAGCTCCTGAGCGAAAGAGGCGGAATTAAGGACCGGGAAATGTACAGGACCTTCAACATGGGGATAGGCTTGTGCCTCTGCCTTCCTGAGAGCGAGCTGAGGAGAGCCGCACGGACTTTCGCCGCCAACGGTTTCAAGACCCAAAGGGTGGGAAGTGTCCGGAGGGGGAAGGGCGTAAGGGTCAACGGCTTAGCCATCTCGTGATTGGGCCGTGAGAACTAGTACTCAGGGCCCTTGCCGAGACGACGCTCTTGGTGCCTTCTCAGCATGGGGTCCACTTGGTTCCTTACGAAGGAAATGCACTTCTCGGGAGCATCGCCGACATAGCGGGAAGCGTCGAGCAGCCTACGCATTTCGCTTCTGGTCATCTTTGATGAAACAGCGCGATCAGCCCACAACAGCTTCTCCAGAGGGTTAGGACGCCCCTCCATGACAACCCTCCAGGCTTGGAATGACTTCTCTCTGATACGTTCATGCGTCTCCTGTCTGTCTGCCCCTTTCTCCGCTAGCCTCATCATGACAGCCTCGGTTCCTGCGAAAGGCCCGTACCTCTCGAGGTTCTTCCTGATCATTGCCGGATAGACCTGAAGACCTGTCACCAACTCCTCGTAAATCGTAAGGCATTCGTCCACTGCGAGGAAGGCCTCGGGAATCACGATTCTCCTCGCGGCCGAGTCGTCGAGCGTGCGCTCGAGGACGCTGTTGGCAGCATTGAGGAAGGCGACGCCGGGAAGCACCGAAACGAACCTCGCCAATGAGCACATTCTCTCCGCCTTGACGGGGTTTCGCTTGAAGGGCATCGCGCTAGAGCCCACCTGCTTCTCCCCGATCGGCTCCGAGAGCTCCCCGAAAGGAGGAGACTGCAGCACCCGCAGGTCAAGGCCGAACTTGTGACAGCTCTGCGCAACGGAGGCCAAGGCCGAAAGGAGCACGAAGTCGGACTTCCTTGGGTACGTCTGGGTCGACACTTCGAAAGATTTCATCCCGAGGTTCTCCATCACCTTCATCTCGAGGTCTGCAGGCTTCCCTCGCTCCCCGAGCAGGGCGCCGAAACTTGCTGAGGTCCCCACGGCGCCCTTGACCCCCTTTCCCTTTAGGAAGTTCATTTTGACCGACTCCAGGAGCTCCATGTCCAGCACGAAGTCCTGGGCATATGATGCAAACCTGTATCCCAGAGTCGTGGGCTCGGCAGGCTGGAGGTGCGTCCACGCCATGCATACGGTTCTTCTGTGCTTGAGAATCTGCCGTCTTAGTGCCGTCAGGCAGCCCGTCATTCTTGCGAAAAGGAGCCCAACCGCCTCCGCGTACGCCAGCATGTCTGCGTTGTCTTCAATGTCCATGGACGTGGCGCCTAGGTGCAACTTCCCTCCTCCCTTCGTCGCCTGAGCAGCGAACACTCTCAGCTCAGCCATCAGGTCATGGCGAATCGAACGCTCCAATTCGTGGGATTTGCCGACGTCGACCTTGTCGCCTCGCGCGTACCTCCTGATGTCATCCAACTCCTCCTTCGAAAGGAGCCCGCGTTCCGTCTCTGCGCTCGCAAGCGCCAGCCAGACCTGCCTCCAAGTCGCTCTCCTCCTCTTCTCAGAGAAGAGCTCACGCATCTCCCTGCTCCCATACCGCCAGGTGAAAGGAGACAGGAAATCCCCATAGCCGAAGGTGTCTTCCTTCATTTGCGAGTCACGCAATGCAGCCTAGAGTCGCCTTTTGGCTGTTTCGAGGGGACCGCCAGCGAAGGACGGGGGTTGGTCTATGATTTCTCGCCATCCCTGCATCATGTTGAGGTGCCGTAGCCTGTCGTCGGGATTGAGGGCCTGATCGATCATGTATGTAGAACCTGTGAAGACTACGACCTCGCCTGGACCCCTGAGGTTCTTGGCGACCTTCGCCGTCACCCGCGGATTGGTTTCGAGATGAATCGGAAGGGCTGGATACCTCCTCCTTAGAGAAGAGTACACCTTCCCTGGGTCCTGCCCTTTGAAACCAGCCGAGGTCACGACGATGGCCTTTGCCTGCGCGACAAGGGGCCCGATTACCTTCACAGGATCTCTCTCGCCTGAAATCCCAACGACAAACACCTTCTTCTTGCGGGGAAAGCGGCTCTCAAGCTCCTCAGCCAGTGCGACTGTTTTGCTTGGGTTGTGAGCCACGTCAGCATACACCCCTTCCTCGAGCCTCCAGAACCTCCCGACGTAGTCAGTCCTCAGGATCCTGGAGGCAATCCTCCTGACGCTGGCCCCGTCGACCAGGATCGTTATCGCCTTCACAGCCACCGCAGCGTTCTGGAGCTGGTGGCGAGAGCCCCTTGCGAGTTCGTAGGTCGCCGCCGGCCTTTGAGATTTCAGAAGCGCTTCAAGTTCGGCTGTCTCTCTCCTATTCACTTTGAACAGGGGGGTCCCCGCGTCCTTGCAGGCCGCGGTGACGACTTCAACCGTTCTCTCGTCGTTGTCGCCCAGAATCAACGGCACTCCCGGTCTACATATCCCGGCCTTCTCGAGCGCACGCTGCCAGTGCTCACTTCCCAGCACCTCCTCGTGGTCCTCCCCGACGTTTGTCAGGACCGTCGCTACGACTTCGAGGACCGAAGCGGGGTCGTACCGCCCGCCGATTCCAGTTTCGATTGCTGCCCAATCTAGCCTGTGCCTCTCGAATATGCGGAGAGCGATGAGAAGGCTCGCTTCCTGGTGGTTCAGCTGCCAACTCTCACCCTTCAACGCGCTTTCCACGCAGTAGGGCCTGACGAACCCGTTCCATGCCTCGAGTATCTCGCTGTGGCTGACCTGCCCGGCTTCCGCGGTGAACCTCTCGGAGTAATCGAAGACATGGGGCTTTACGTAGCACCCCGCACTGCCGTACTCCGACAGCCCAGACTGCAGGAACTTGCATGTTGAACCTTTGCCGCTCGTACCGGCGACCTGGATTAGCCTGACAGGATATCCTGCCGGCTTCGGCCAAAGAGAGTCCACAGCCTCCCTGAAGACACGCAGCCTCGCCGATGCAGCGGCCGCCCACCTTGCGTGGTAGATCTCATCTAGGCCGGCATAGTACGACCACTCTGAGTACTTCTTGCCTAGCCGGGTTACACGTCTGGGTTGCGGGCTAATCTCCTTCCAGCTCTGTCGCACGAACGGCCCTAAATCATGATAAGCTTTTCCAAGACATGACCTGCGAGAATTGCGGATGTGGACCGGGGAGGATTAGCCCCCATATGGGTGCGGAACGCCTGTGCAGGTAGGAAGGGGCCCAGCACAAAGACGCGCTTCAGGTCGGGGACAAGGTGCAGAGCCATCTAATCGAGTCCGAGCCTCTTCACAAGGTCGAGGTAGCGAGGGTCGTTGCGGACGCCGTCTAACCAAGGGTCGACGGCGATCCAACAAAGGCTCGATTCTCTAAGATCGTAAGCATGCTCCAGCCATTCGAACCCCTTGTCCTTCTCGTCTAAGAAGAGATAGAGTCCAGCTATGTCGACGGAGGTCGTACCTGCTTCGCGCATGTGAGCCTCAACCTCCGGGAGGAGCTTCCTTACTGTCTGCCGGTCATTCTCGAAGCGTGCATTCCCCACATCCATGAGTAGATTGATGGATGGTAACGAACCCTGCAAGAATTCCACGTCCGCGGTTACCTCCCGTTTCATGTCCTCGAGCCTCCCCATCCAGCCGTACAGGTTTGCGAGTCGTCCGTGTGCAAACTCTGAGCCGAGTTCGAGCGCCCTCTGGTAGAGTTCGACTGACCTCGGGTAGTCCCTCTTGAAGTAGTAGAAGTCTCCATGGTTGATGGCGATTATCTGCGACAATGGGTCCAGCTCTACCGCCTTTTCGATCTCCCTCTGTGCTTCGTCCCACCTCCGCTGGGGGGCCAAGACTTCAAACATGTACCACTGGTGGGCAGTGGCATAGCTCGGTTTCAGCTCGATTGCCCTCCTGAATTCCTTTTCCGCCTCTCCAAAGTCGTATTCAGAAAAGAGAGTAACGCCTCTAATTAGATGAGCCTCAGCCAGCTCAGGGTCGAGCTCTAACGCCTTCGCCACCAACGCCTTGGCCTTCTTCAGGTTCTCTTCAAGGTCGAGGTTCCAGTTGTTGCGGAGCAGTATCGCACAGTCAGCCTGACCAGCATATCCAAGGGCAAATCCCGGGTCTTCCTTCACTGACCCTTCGAAGCACTCGGCGGCTCGCCTCGTGTCCTCCGGCCCTCTCTTGTTCCAGTGGTACCTTCCCTTCAGGTAGAGGGTGTAGGCAATCGTGTTCTCGGTGGGCTTCCTCGCGATACGCTCTGCCTCGCGAGAGAGTATCATTACCCTGAGCGCCTCCGCCACCTGTTTCGCCACGTCAATCTGGACCTCGAAGATGTCATCCAGATTCCTGTCGTAGCTCTGCGCCCAAAGGTGCTGGTCGTCAGCGACTTTGATGAGCTGAGCTGTCACTCGTATTTTGTTCCCTGCCTTCCTGAAACTTCCTTCGAGGACTGACCCGACTTCGAGATCTCTCCCAATTTCCTTAATGCTCTTGTTGGTTCCTTTGTATCGCATAACCGACGTGCGAGAAATGACTCCGAGCCCACCGATCCCAGAGACGGTCGAGATTATCTCCTCGGTCATGCCGTCTGCGAAGTACGCGTCATCTGGGTTGGAGCTAAAGCTGGTGAAGGGAAGAATCGCCAGCCTGCTCGTAGGGTATGAACTTGCCCCCGTCGTGGTCGACCGCTCCCACGGCATCTGCACCTTGTAGACCTCGACAGGAGTACTTACGTTCTTCAATGACTTCTCTCCAAGTGAAACGAGTTGAAGGTCCGACTTGTTCCTGACCTGTCTTTGCACCTCCTCCGAGATGCAGACTCCTCCAGGTTCCGCCAGCGGGTAAATCCTCGACGCTATATTGACCGCGTCACCGAAGACATCGCCTCCCTGGTGGATGACGTCTCCAAGGTGAATGCCGATCCTCAGCATAATCCTCCATTCCTCTTTCGAAGAAACGTTGTAGTCGTGGAGGTACGACTGAATCTCAGAAGCGCATCTCAAGGCATCTAGGGCGCTCTCGAACTCGACGAGGAAGGAGTCCCCGATTGCCTTAACCTCTCTGCCATGAAACCTTGGGAAGAGGGGGCGCAACAGTCTGTTGTGGCGCTCAAGCACCTCCATCGCCTGAGCCTCGTTCGACTGTGTCAGGGTAGTATACCCCACCATGTCGGTGTACATTATCGCCGCGAGTCTTCGCTCGCCGCTTGACAACGCGAGTCCCTTGCGCAGACAGAATGCTCTGATGATTTATCGGTTTGCGAGAACTTGGAGAACGAACCGGAAGCGCAAGAGCGCGGATGAAGGGGACGCTGAAGTGGTTCGAATCAAGCTAATCTGACCGAACAGAGTCTATTCTGAGCTATTCCAATGTGGACCGGGGGGGAATTGAACCCCCGACCTTGGGACCATTCGGTTCTCCCGCGTGCAAGGCGGGCGTTCGTACCGCTGAACTACCGGCCCACGAGGGGGGCACTCGAATCAATACTTCTTATCTTCTCGCATGTGAAAAGGAATTATAGTCTGAATCGGGCCGCTGGGGAACGTGGGCTGGTAGCTCAGACTCGGACGGTCCGAGGAGTAGCTTGGCTAGAGCACCCGACTGATAATCGGGAGGCCAAGGGTTCGAATCCCTTCCGGCCCATCTAAGCTCATTTCGAACTCTGTTCTTCTTTTGGGGCACACGAATCAGGCTCGTTGCGACGCAGTTAAGAACGACCCCGAGCTCTTCCGTGCTAGAAGAGACCTGCAGCAAACCGTTTTATGATTAGGCCAGCACGTCTGCGGAAGGGACCATAGTGTCTGAAGGCGAGCGGAGACTCGCTGCTATCATGTACACAGACATGGTTGGCTACACTGCCCTGGGGCAGAGAAACGAGTCCCTTTCGCTCGCTCTCGTTGAGGAACAGAGGAAGCTGATTCGACCTATCCTCGCGAGACACAACGGCAGAGAGGTCAAGACGATGGGCGACGCCTTCCTGGTTGAGTTCGCCAACGCCACCGACTCTGTCAGATGCGCCTACGACATCCAGAGGGCGATAAGAGAGTTCAATCTTGCGCTTGTCTCGGACAGGAGAATCCATCTCAGGATAGGCATCCACCTTGGAGAGGTAGTAGAGTCCCAGGGCGACATCTCCGGGGACGCAGTCAACGTGGCGTCTAGGATATACCCGCTGGCTGAAGACGGCGGTGTTTGCCTCACGCGGCAGGTCTACGACCAGGTCTCGAACAAGTTCGAGCTGCCGCTTGAGAGCTTTGGGGCTAAGTCGTTGAAGAACGTGATTGCGCCAGTTGAGGTGTTCAGGATGGTTATGCCCTGGCACCAGAACCAGCCTATCCTGACATCGCAGTTCGACCGCAGGAGGGTGGCAGTCATGCCTTTCGTCAGCATGAGCCCGGACCCTGGCGACGAGTACTTCGCAGACGGGATGACCGAGGAGCTGATCACCTCCTTGTCGAGGATGAGTGGTCTGAAGGTCATCGCTCGGACATCGGTGATGAGCTACAAAGGCCACCAAAAGAGTATCAGCGAGGTGGCAAAGGAACTAGAAGTGGGGACCATCCTCGAGGGAAGCGTTAGGAAGGCGGGCAGCAGAGTTCGGATAACGGCCCAGCTCATCGACACGGCAACGAGCGAGCACATGTGGGCGGAAACCTATGACAGGAATCTCGAGAACGTCTTCGACATTCAGCGAGATGTATCCAAGAGCATCGCAGATTTCCTGAAGGTCAGCGTAATGCGGACAAATCGCGAGGGCCTTGAGACGAAAGATCCGAAGACCATTTCCGCCTACCTGTCCTATCTGAAGGGCCGGGCTCTCCTGGCGAAGCGAAAGCCTGAGGAGATGAAGGAAGCCAAGGAGATGTTCGAAGCCTCCATTCGGGAGGACCCATCCTACGCCAGCGCATATGTCGCCTTGGCAAGTACGTACATGCTTATGGGCGGCTCTCTCCATAACTTTGGCATTAGCCCTGGACAGGCCAAGGATGAGGCGAGAGCACTAGCCGCGAAGGCTGCAGACCTGAACCCCAATCTTGCCGAGGTGCATGCCGTGTTGGCGATGGTTCTCGAGAGTGAATATCGGTTTCCCGAGGCGGAGGCCGAGTACAGGAAGGCGCTCTCCTTGAACCCGAATGAAGCGGACTCTCACTACTGGTTCGCCACCTTCCTCGAGGGTCTGGGTCAGTTGCAAGAGGCCCTTCTGGAATTCGAACTTGCGGAGCGGCTTGACCCATTGACAATCACCATACTCACAAACAGAGCAATTGCGTTGCTCGGCGCCGGCAGAGAGGCGGAGGCGGCTAAGTGCCTTGAGAGGGCCTCCAAGATAGACGAAGACAACACCAATGTGTTGGACACACGGGGTCACTTCGAGTGCTACAGGGGAAACTACTCGAAGGCAGAGGAGTACTGGACGAAGATGGAGGAAAGGATGATCAGTGATGGGACGGACATTACGGGCAACCCGGACCTGGCCACTCTCTACTGGCTGACAGGAGACAGAGAGAAGGCGATGGAGTGCGTTGGCAGAACGAAGGCCATGTCCGAGTCAACAGAACACCTGCGTAGGAGCAGGCAGTTCCTTCTAGCATGCGCCTACGCCGCTGTCTGCGATTCTGAGGGCTTCTTCCCGGCAGTTGAGAACATGATTCAAGAGAAAGATTGTGGCGTGTCGTTCCTTCGAAGATTGCATTTGTACTATCCTCCTTCACGGGGATTGAAAGATGACCCAAGATGGGCCGCTCTCTTCAGGAAGGTCGGTTTGGAGCCCTAGAAACAAGCACGCTTCATAGCCGAATTCTGGAGATGCGCACAAGATTGGTCGGGCCGCTCCCGAGCCGAAGCCTGCTAGTCTCCCAGCGTAATTCGCTCAACCTTCCTGCCGTGTTCCACCGGCCCAGAAGGCGACGGGACTCTGATGCCCTCGAGTCCTACCGTCGCCGTTTGCTGCTTTGGTCGTCTTGCTGTGGCTGGAGGTTCTTTGCCATCGAGATGTTCGTGGCCACATAGCCCGCACTCTGGTACAGCTTCTGTGCGCGCATGTTGTGGCCGAAGACATGCAAGGCTATTCTGGACTTCCCCAGCTGTCTTGCCTTCTCCTCGAGCAGGGCAAGGGAAGCGGTCCCGTATCCCATTCCTCGGAATTCCTCCTTGACCCATAGTTCACTAAGGAAGAGCAAGTTCGGGGGGCGGCGTGGAGCCACGCCGTACCAGATGACGCCGACCTTCTGACCGGAGCTGGCATCCACGATCGAGCGGACGTACTGCTCTGGAGTGTAGAGACCCTTGGGGAGTACCTCGTCGAACTGCTTCGAAATACTCTCGAGGGCGTGCTCTTCATCCGCGTTCCCCGCCCTCACAAGGTCAGCTGCGCGGTCCTTGACAGTGACCTGATACCAGGAGTTGTATTCGCCTTGGGTCATCTCTACGAAGTCGACGTTCACGCAAAGTCGCGCCTCGCCTAGTCCATTAAGCGTTCGTTTGGGGTCAGATAGAAGCCGTCGGATGTAGCTGATGCACGACGTGTTCATGTGAGTTCGGACCCGCAGATACTTGCCTCAGTCTTGGTTTCGACCCGGGTCAGTTGGTCAAGTCTGCAAGAGAAACAAGGAGTTCAGTCAAGAGCGGCTCGAACCCTTGAATTCGAGCCCACTTCCAGCGCCAAAGAATGCGAATCCCTTTCGGCCCATGGATGAACAGCTCAGAGTGGACTTCGTGGATGGGGTTCCATATAGGCGTAGTCGGGGCTTCACAGAAGTCTGCGTTCTGGGCTTGCTGGCCTGGCTTTGCCTATTTCCAGGTCGAAATTGCGACCGCCGCCAGCATCATCCCTCCTCCCACTATGACTGCGGGTGTGACCTGCTCAGCAAGCAGCGAAGCACCTCCGATTACGCTGACCACGGGGATGAGATAGAGTTGGATCGAAAGCCTGGATACCGCGCCGCGGCTTACCATTGTGTAGAAAAGCAGATAGCCGAAGACTGTGCTCAGAAGTCCAAGATAAAGGACGCTCAGCCAGCCATAAAACGATAGAGAAGCAGCTTGGTCGACGAAGCTCCAAGAAAGAAGCGGCGTCATCATCGCTGTTCCAACCAAGCCAGCCAGAATCGTCGTCGGTGCCGACCCGTACTTCTGCACGAGGGGCTTCCCTAGGACGGCGAAGAGTGCATAGCACAGGGCTGTGACTAGCGCCTCGCTGATTCCTGCGAAGGAGGAGAAATCATTGGCACTGATAGAGCCGAACGAAAGGACGACGGCCCCGGCCGTGGCAAGGGCCAGGCCGTAGAAAATCCTGCGACCCGCTTTCTCTCTCAGCAGAAAATACGACAGAATTACTATGAAGATGGGGCCGAATGCTATGAGAAGTGCAGAGAGCCCGGCTGACAGCATCGTCTCCGCATAGTTCAACGAGAGGTGATATCCCGCCACGTTGGCCAACGCCACCACGAGTAAGCGCGGCAGGTCTCTCCGCTGGAATTTGGCCTTCGGGCGGCCGATGAGAGGGAGCAACGCCGCGAACGGGATCGCAGCGATGAGCCATCTCATCAGAGCAAGGTTGATCGGGGAGAGCTCTGTCACTGTCGCTTTGATTGCGACGAACGCCATCCCCCAGATCACGCTCAGCACGACTAGTCCGGCGTAGGCGGTAACGTTCTTGAGGTCCATCCGTACACTCAGCTTCTCGCAGTCGCGGCCAAGGCCCGCTCCTTGGACAGCAGCACCTTCTTCCGGCCTATCCCCAGGGCGTAGCCACCCAAGCTTCCGTCCTTCCTGACGACTCGGTGGCACGGGATTATCAGTGGCACGGGGTTGGATGCACAGGCGTTTGCCACCGCCCTGACCGCCCTGGGTTTCCCTACCATCTTGGCAACCTCCCAATAGGACCTCGTCTCCCCCAGGGGTATTTGCCGGAGGGCGGTCCAGACCCTTGTCTGGAAGTCGGTGCCGCTGATGTCGAGCGGGAACTTCATTTCCTGGCCGTTCAGATGGTCATTCAAAGCTTGCAGGAAGCGCCTCGCCCTGTTTGCCCTCTGGATACGCGCCCTAGGGAATTCGGTTTGGAGGGCTCTGACCAACTCGTCGTCGTTCCGGCCCACCTTGACCGCACATATCCCATGGTTCGTGGTGGCGACAAGAAGGCGGCCGAGGGACGATAGACCTGTCGCGTATTCTATCAAAGTCCCAGATCCTCCGCTCCGGTAAGTCCCGGGCGTCATTCCAAGCCTCTTTCTGGAGTCCTCGTAAAGCCAACTCTGGGCAGAGTATCCCGTTCCCCGCAGGGCGCTGACCACCGCATCTCCTTTTGCCAGACGGGTTCTCAGGTCGATTAGCCGGCACTCTTCCAGGTACCTGCGAGGGGACATGCCCATCATGTCGGTGAAGACTCTCTGCAGGTGAAAGGGGCTGAGGCCGAATCTGTCCCCCAGTCTCCTCAGTGTTATCCTCGAGGTCGAGTTCTCCTTCAGATAGCCACAGACGTCCTTTACCAAGTCTGCTCTCCGCGGGTAGCTCTTCGACCTCGTGACCAACCGTTGCAAGCCTAAGCGAACTCGTTCGAGACGCTTTGGTAATAAGACATTTTGTCGGAATCTTGCGGAATCGCAAGAGACCTACAAGAGTCGCGTGGATTCCCTACTTGTACACGTCGGTCGACAGGTACTTCAGCCCGCTGTCCACAGCAACCGTGACGACATTCTTCCCCTTTCCCAGTCTATCCCCCACCGTGAGTGCGGCTACCGCATTGGCCCCAGTGGAGGAGCCGGCAAAGATGCCTTCTTCCCTCGCAAGCTTCCTGGCCATCTCTTTCGCGTCCTTGGTCGATACTGTCAGTACTTCGTCGTAGAGTTCCTTCCTAAGGAGCGGGGGAACGAATCCGGCACCGATACCTTCTATGTCGTGTGTTCCTTTGATCCCTTCGGACACCACTGGCGATTCCGAAGGTTCGACGAGGTAGACTCTGATTTCTTTGCTCCTCGCCTTGAGGACCTCGGCGACGCCCATCGAGCAGCCCCCGGTTCCGAAGGAGGCGACAAAGGCGTCGACTCTTCCGTCGAGTTGATCTACGATTTCGGTTCCCATGGCATTGTAGCCCTTCAGCATGTGCCTGTTGTAGAACTGATTCGTCCGATATGTCCCGGGTTCCTTTCCGATCTCCTCCGCGACCTTCATCATCCTTGGTATGATTTCGGGGGTCGTCTTTCCTACTGCGCTCGGTACGATGGTAAGGTCTGCGCCGAAGGCTTTCATCGTGGCCAGTTTCTCGTCGGAAAAGGCGTCTGAAGTCACCACTTTGAGTCTGTATCCTTTTATTGCGCAAACGAATGCCAGAGACGAGCCTGTGCTGCCTCCTGTGTATTCTAGGACCGTATCTCCCTTCTTCAGAAGCCCCTCACGCTCTGCGCCTTCAATCATGGCGAGGGCCATCCTGTCCTTGTAGCTCCCCGTGGGATTGAAGTACTCCAGCTTCATGTAGACGTTCGCGGCGATTCCTTTCGTCACCCTGCTCAGCCTGACGAGTGGGGTGTTGCCGATTGCGGAGAGAGCGTTTTCCTTCGTCCCGTAGGTCGACATTTTTTCTTGGAAGGTCGGTGGTCAAGGACCTTCTAATCTAGTTATCCAGAGGAATCCGGTGCGCTTCTTCCCGGCCCGGAAGCTCTTCCTGACCATGCGTGCCAGCATGACCCTAACGCATGAGGGATTCGCATAAAACGGTTATATATCGTCCAATTATTCCCGTCCTTCGGCACCCCTAATGCATACAGGGCATCCAGAAGACAATTTCTCTGATAGGGTAAAGAGACTATTGAAGAGGTCAGTCACTTCAGCAAAGCGAAGGGGAGCCTGGTTCTCGCTCGACAGAAAGGAGAGGGGGATTCTGTCGCTCGCGATCCGGCTCGAAGTCAAGTTCTCGAGCATAGAATTGCTCCGTGCCATAACATCAGTCCTCAAGAAGCTGGAGGAGTGCGGGGATACCCTCTACTCGCGGATTCAGAGAGGCATCAAGCTGGCTTGGGCGTTCTCTGAGGCTGCCGTCACATGGGGAAATGCCTCTGCTAAGGAATGGAGGCATGACAGGGCGTACGCGGATTACCTTGGCCGGATCTTTCCGGGAGCTAGGCGAGGTCCATCTCAGCGATGACTGCCCTTTCTGGGACATAGGTTACGATGCAGCGGGCCATTCAGAAGGATTTGACCAGTCACGGTGACGGGCCAGGCCGACAGCGGCTCGCCTGTCCTCGCAAACACTCTCCTGCCCGGAATGAGATGCGCGGACGATCGAGGAGAGGCAGTTGAAAGCCGTACTTCTTGTTGGTGGTGCAGGGACGAGGATGAGACCCCTCACCTACGTCGTCCCAAAGTGCTTGCTCCCTGTTGGGGGGAAGCCCCTCGTCCAAAGGACGATTCGCTACCTTGAGGGGTACGGGTTCAAGGAATTCGTCCTGTGCGTTGCCTACTTGAAGAAGCAAGTCATCGACGCTATCGGGGACGGGAGGGAGTTGGGGGTCGACGTGGTCTACGCGGAGTCGGAGCACCCCCTCGGCACAGCAGGCCAGCTCAAGACAGCGCAACCCTATCTAGACGACACGTTTCTTGCGATGAACGGGGACATTGTCACCGACCTGAACATCGGCCACCTTCTCGCGAGCCACCGCAGGAGCAAAGGAATCGCGACCCTGGCCGTCAAGAAGTACGGCGTCAAGATACCATACGGCCACATAACCGTGGACGATGACTCGCGCATAGTGGCCTTCGCCGAGAAACCGACCATTTCGTACCTCGCCAACGCCGGAGTCTACGCCATGGAGCCCAAGCTCATGGACTACATCCCAGAAGGAAGACAAGCAAGCCTTGAGACGGAGGTCTTTCCTCTCTTGCTCTCCAAAGGAGAGAAGGTCAACTCCTACTTCGAGGAAGCCAGCTGGGCCGACGTGGGCTCGATGGCCGACTTCGAGCGAGTCAACGACCAGGTTCTCGCGAGTGGAACATAGAACCGAGAGAAGTGGCGAATCCATGTACAAACATGCTCTCCTGGTGGTTCTGTCGCTGATGCCGTTCGGAGTGTCAACCGTTGTTGCGCTCACCGCGTGGGAGGCGTTCGAGGTTCTCGCTCCCGCCGTGCGCCTGACCGTCGCTGTCATATCCTGGATTATCGCCTTCGCGGGGGCGACGAGGGCCTTCTGGAAGGCTGTGGAGGTCATAACGCCTTGGTAACCTTTGCCGATGCGTTAGTCGGGGTTGCGGCAGTAACGCTTGCGGCGTTCTCGTCCTATTCGGTCGCCAGGTACCAGAGCAGCAAGTTCGCCTCTCTCGGAATCAGTGGGATAGACGTTCACAAGCCTGACCGGCCGGTCACCGCGGAGATGGGTGGGCTCGCGGTTCTTTTTGGCCTCGCGGTCGGTTCGACAATCTTCCTTTTTGCCGATTTTCCCGAGGATGGTTCGTTTCTCTCCTTTGCCGTGGGGGCTTCAACGGTGGGCTTGGTCGGTGTGGTTGGAATAGCCGATGATCTCTTCGACATAAGGCAGCGGTACAAGCCATTCATGATCGTCGCCGCAACGACGCCGCTGATGCTCTTTCTGCTAGGGCGCGGGTCCATCTACATACCTGTAATCGGCAGCATCGACGTGAGACTGCTGTACCCGCTGGTCGCCGTCCCACTCGCAGTCACGACCTCGGCGAACTTCACGAACATGCTTGCCGGCTTCAACGGACTTGAAGCAGGCATGGCGGTCATCTCCCTCGGTACGCTGTCATTCCTGTCGGCGACGACGGGCAGTTTGACCGTGGCGATGCTGGGGGCGCTGCTCGCCGTCGCATACCTCGGTTTCCTCTTCCTGAATTGGTATCCAGCACGCATCTTCCCGGGAGACACTGGGACTCTTACCGCCGGGGCCGCAGTGGCAGTGATAGCCCTTCTTTCGAAACTCGAATTCGTGGCCGTCATCCTGAGCATACCTGCCGCGATGGATTTCACCCTGAAGGCTCTTAGGAGGAGACCCTTCGGGGGAAGGAAGATCCACGGTGACGCGGCCGTCGAGCCCGACGGAACCCTGAAGCCGGCCGAATACCCCACTTTGGTTCACGCATTCATGAAAGTCTCGCCCATAAAGGAAAAGGGCCTCGTCCTGTCGATTCTGTCGATGCAGGCGCTCTTTGCACTAGTCGCAGTTGCGGTCACTCTCCGTTTCATGTGATCACAAATGGCCCCATCCACGCCTGAGAAAGGCACCAAGATTCGGAAAATATGGGTGGCAATGAGCACACCCTTCCAAGCCAACTTCTTCGCGCCACTCATCAGCGAGCTGAAAAGGGACTACGAATTCATCGTTACTGCCCGGGAACACGACAACATCACGCGCATCCTTCAGGCTAAGGGGATCGACTATATCCAGGTCGGGAAGCACGGCGGAAGGGACCTATCGAACAAGCTGGAAGCCTACGCGGAGGGCATCAAGACAATGGTCCCGATTATCGAGAGGAGGAAGCCCGACCTGCTCTTGACGGAAAGGTGGCCCGAGGCCGTAAGGGTTGCATTCGGCCTCAACATACCCTCTTGGACCATCTTCTATGACGAGAGGGAGACCCACGTCAACCAAATGGTCTTCCCGCTCGCGAGCAGGGTGTACGTGCCGAGGTTCTACCCCTTCCAACAACTCGCTGCCAACGGTGTAACGGACCCGGACAAGGTCGCCTGGTTCAACGGGTTCCACGCCGGGTACCTGAAGGACAATCACCCCAGTGATGAGAATCCTTACAAGAGATTGGGAATCGAGTCCCCGCTGGTATTCGTTAGGCCTGAACCCGAATTCGCGTCCTTCTTCCCAAACCACGAGCCAATCCTCGAGAAGGCGGTCAAACAGATCGTCAAGGAAGACCGCGCCTCCGTGGCGGTGCTCCCGCGGACCGAAACGCAGAGGAAGAGGTACGCGGCCATGGGCGTCAGCATGCTCGAATCCTCCATGACGGAGTCTCCCGTCGCCCACGCAGACGTGACTCTGGGGGCCGCAGAGACCATGCTGATGGAGGCCTTCGTCCTCGGCAAGCCTGCTGTCAGCGCCATCTACTGGGAGGCTTCGAGACCGGTCGTCGAGCTCCACAGATACATCCCCCACTCAACGGACCCGATGAAGATCGCGGAATACGTCCACGAATATCTTGACTCGGACAACCAGAAGGCATTCAGCGAGAAGGTCTCCCTCATCGTGAAGAACATGGACAATCCGGTTCAACTCATGATTGACGACATCA
>Ga0187780_10000334_pt1 | contig 35909 bp, 31 predicted proteins | sample 1015_Q2_SP10_20__FD_132429 | JGI IMG/M metagenome (GOLD analysis project Ga0187780, IMG submission 132429) | Tropical peat soil microbial communities from peatlands in Department of Meta, Colombia - 1015_Q2_SP10_20_MG | ecosystem: Environmental > Terrestrial > Soil > Wetlands > Peat | place...
AAGTATGAGTTGACGGTGGAGCAGCCGGGCTTCGACAAGTACGTGCAAAGCGGAATTATTCTTCAGATCAATGAAAACGCTCGCCAGGACGTTTCCCTGCGAGTCGGCTCGACGAGCCAAGTCATTGAGGTTCAAGCCAACACCAGTCAGGTGGATACAATCAGCGCCACCTTGGGCAAGGTAGAGGACACTCAGCGGATTCTTAATCTGCCTTTAGTCGAGCGGGACACAATGCAATTAGGCCTCCTGCAGGCAGGAATTGTTGTGCCGGAGGCCGAGGATGGCTCCGGGAATCCTTTTGCGGTCGCTGGTCAGCGCTCCGAATCGATGACTTTTCTGATCGACGGCGCTGACAACAACGACTTCCTCGGTAACAACATGGTCGTCAACCCAAATCCCGACGCGGTGGCCGAATTCAAAGTCCTTACCAACAACTACGAAGCGGAATACGGGCGAACCTCTGGCGGCATCGTCAATCAGGTAATTAAATCAGGTACTAACGCTGTGCATGGAAGCCTGTTCGAGTTTTTCCGCAATACTGCTCTCGATGCCTCTGACTACTTCACGCAGAGCGTTCCTAATTACAAGCGCAACCTCTTTGGTGGCTCGATTGGCTTCCCGATTGAAAATGACAAAGCGTTCTTCTTTGCGTCATACCAGGGTGCAAGGCGGCGGGAAGGCCAAGTGGCGCCGCCTTTTGAGACCTTGAGTCCTGCCGAGAGGACTGGGAACTTCAGCGAATTGCTCCCAGATACGCCACTAATAAATCCGACCACCGGCAACCCATATCCCAACAATCAGGTGCCAGTTGATCCTGTCATCGCCAACTACATCGCCAAATATGTGCCCTTACCGAACCGTCCCGGGAACCAGTTCGTCTCCGCGCCGACGGCAGCTCTTCAAGATGATCAGTTCGTCTTTCGCTTCGACTACAACCTTTCGAAAAAAGACGTCTTGTCTGCCTTTTACATTTTCGATGACCAGCCCCAGATTTTCCCCTTCGAGATCCTGCACGGTGCATCCACTGGCGGAGACGTGCCGGTTGGCTCGGGCTTCACGAACGCGCAACGGTATCAAGCAGGGTCACTCAGCTGGACGCGGACTCTTTCACCGACCATACTGAACGAGCTAAGATTCGCGAGTAATCGCAACGCCACCTTCCAGGCCGTTCCCACGGACAAAACCCCGCCCTCGGCTCTGGGGTTCACGACCGTGCACCCTGACGATCCCGGCGGGGCCGCACCGCCTCTCATGTCTGTAAATGGCGCATTTAGTCTGGGCCCCTCGCCGCAAGGCCCCACCAAAATCCATGACACCACCTTCCAGTATCAGGACACGCTTTCCTGGACGCGAGGACGTCACTCTCTAAAATTCGGTGCCGACCTTCGCTGGGTCGAAAACAACTTCAATTACGACTTCTACAACAACGGCAGTTTCTTCTTTGGTGACTTCGGCTCATTCACCGGCAACAATCTTGCTGATTTCGTCGGCGGGTTCTTCGATAACTACTATCAATTCTCGACAGCCCGCTACGGTATTCGGACCCACTCTTGGTATTTCTTCGGGCAGGATGCTTGGAAGATCACCAACAGACTGACTCTGGATTACGGGTTGCGTTACGAATACAACTCGCCCCAGGAAGACCCGCGCAATGAAATTATCGGTTGGTACCCCGGACGACAGTCCACCGTATTTCCGGGGGCCCCTCCTGGCTTTTTGTACCCCGGTGATCGAGGCACCCCGAACCGGGGCTTAATCTATCCCGATCGTAACAATTTCGCGCCCCGTTTTGGCCTTGCGTGGGACGTGCTGGGAAACGCCAAGCTGGTTATGCGTGGCGGTTTCGGAGTGTTTTATGACATCGAAGATGGCGCCCTGAATTTGCAGTTCGGCGGCCAACCACCGTTCGGCTACGTGGCCAACAATTATCCAAGTTACACTGGGGCCAGCCCGACGGTGCCCAATTCATTCATTTCCGACCCATTCACGCCGTTCGGCTATCCAAACCCGTATCCATTCGCGCAGCAGGGCAAAGTAGGTACTTTCTTCAGTCCCGCGATTCCTTTCGCCTATGTGGTAAGCCCACATTTCAGGACTCCCTACACATATGACTTCAATTATGGCCTGCAGTATCAACTGACTAAGACGACAATGGTGGAAGCTGTCTATGCCGGCAATCTAAACCGGAAGGCCATCGCCACGAATGAGACCAATTACGCGGTCCTCGGCGGCCCGAACGGGCTTTTGGCACAATACAACTACTTCACCAGCCCAAGCGTTCAACTGGATCCGACACAAAACATAAATGTGGATTGTGCCCGCCCATTAGCCGCTTGCACAGGCGCCACTCCAGCATTCCTCGGCAGCCCCACTGGGGCAACGCAGATATACACCAATCTGAGTGACGCCAATTCCTCCAGCAACCAACTGCAGGTCACCGTGGATCGGCAGATGAGCCATGGTCTGATGTTCCGGGCCGCATACACCCTATCCAAGAGTATCGATGTAAGTTCGGGATTCCGCGCGCGATCATCGAGCTATACCAACCCCACAAATCCGGCCTTCGATCGCGGCTTGGCTGATTTTGATGTCAGGAACCGTTTGGTCCTCAGTCCCATTTGGCAGATTCCCTTGGGTGCTCACGGGACGTCAATGCTCAGCAAACTGGCCGGGGGATGGTCTGTGGCTGGCATCATCAGCTTCCAATCCGGAAACCCATTCACCATCTTTCAGAATGACAATTCCAGCGAATTGAATAACTATCTGGACCGCGCTGATGTCATCGGGCCGGTCCAGATTTTCAGCAATCCCCGCCAGATTCGAACCTTCAGTCCGAGCCCCGACGGAGTCCATGGGAGCTGTCTTAGCGGCACCGCGACTGGTCCATTCTGGTTCGATCCCACCAACTTGGTGTGCTCCGTCGGGCCGCCCGTCGGTCAACCGCTGCCCAGCTTTTCGACAGCCCTCGTGCAAGGCGGCGTGCCGCTGTTTACACACGGCGACATGGGTCGCAACTCATTGCGGGGGCCGGGGATTAACGACTGGGATATTTCCATCCTGAAAGACTTCAAGTTCACCGAAAGCAAGTATGTGGAGTTTCAAGCAAACTTCTATAACGCCTTTAACCACATCCAGTTCTATGGCCCCAGCTCGACCGAGGGTGCATCGGGCTTCAGTGGCAATTTCGGAATGGTTACATCGGATACCAGCCCCTCAACCGCGACGGCCTATTACCGAGGGCCACGGCTGATCCAGTTTGCATTAAAGTTCTATTTCTAGGTTGCCATAACGCTTTCGCAAGATACCGGCAGAATCGCACTCTGCCGGTATTTCTTGGCGGAGATGTCCCTTGATGGAATTCTCGAGGCCCGCCTTACCGTACAATCTCCCTTTTTGATCCATGCGCAAGGTCCTTCTGCTCTACAATCCACTCTCAGGCCGACGCCGCCACCGTCGCGTGGCCGACGTTGAAGCCGCTGCTAAGGTCCTGCGTGCCGGCGGAGTTGCAGCTTCCAGTGCAGCTACCGAGGTTGCAGGGAGTGCAACGACGCAGGTACAGCAAGCCATTGCGGATGGTTGCGACACAATTTTCGCCTGCGGTGGCGACGGCACAATCCACGACGTTTTGCAAGGCTTGGTTGGTACCGATGCCGCCCTGGGCGTCATTCCGCTGGGCACGGCCAACTCTCTTGCTCACGACCTCGGACTGCCGCTTTCACCGGTCGGCGCCGCTCGTGCCATTTTGAGCGCCAAGCCGCGCCGCATTGTTGTCGGCAAGCTCGACTATCACGACTTCTCTGAAACACCTCAACAGCGCTATTTCATCGTTGCTGTTGGCATCGGCGTCGACGCTCACCTCTTCTACAAGCTGAATCCAGTCGCCAAGCGCCATCTTGGCATGATGGCCTATTACGTGAAGGCAACGCGTCTTTGGCTTACCCACAAGATGCAAGATTTCGAAATTGACGTCTTCGAGGGAGCACAGTTCCGCCGAACCCAGGTCTCGCAACTGCTAGCGGTGCGCATTCAGGACTTCGGCGGTGTTCTGCGTGAACTTGCGCCAGGAGCCTCTCTCGAACGCGACGACCTTCGTCTCGTGCTATTTCACACTCGCAGCCGCGCTGCATATCTGCGTTACATCATTCGTGGGCTGATTGGTGTGCGATGGAAGGTTCCCGGCATTGAACTGGTCCACAGCTACTCGGTCAGTTGTCCAGCTCCCGCGACCAGCGCAGCAACTCCGCGAATTCTTGTAGAGGCCGACGGCGAATTGCTGGGCACGCTGCCCGCCAGGATTACCGTTGTTTCCGACGCCGTGAATCTGCTGGTTCCGTAGGCGCGCGCCGCAGGGCCACATTGCCGCCTGCTGACACACGTATAATTGACCACTCGCTGCATACACTTTGGAACCCATTACTCACTTCCTGACCGGCGCCTGCCTCGCCCGAGCCGGATTTAATCGCAAGACCGCGCTGGCCACGCTAACCATAACGCTGGCAGCGGAAGCGCCCGATCTCGACGTTCTCGGCGAATTCAATGGCCCAGTTTTCGGCTTTGCTCATCACCGTGGCTTCACGCATTCCTTTCTCGGAATCATTCTTGTGTCCGCTGTCGTGGTCGGTTTTGTGCACCTGTTGTGGCGGCTGGGCGGCCGGCGGGTGAAAAACCCCGCTCTGCCCCCGCGCTGGGGACTGCTGTTCGGCTTTGCCTGCCTGGCAGGACTCAGCCATATTCTGCTTGATTTCACCAACAACTACGGAGTGCGCCCCTTCTGGCCGTTCTCCGAAAGATGGTATTCGTGGGATATCGTGTTCATCGTTGATCCGGCCCTCCTGATCTTGTTGCTCGGCGGCTTGCTCATGCCCGTGATCTTCAATTTGGTTACCGAGGAGATTGGCCCAAAACGTAAGAACCCGTATGGACGCGTGGGCGCAAGTCTGGCTCTCGTCGGCATACTTGCCTATTGGGGAGTTCGCGATTTTGAGCATCGACGCGCCGTGAATGCGCTCCAGGCCCGGCAATACGAGGGTGCCGACCCGGTTCGAGCCTCGGCTTATCCGTTCTGGTGGAGTCCATTTCGCTGGAGTGGCGTGGTAGAAACCGAGAAATTCTTCGCTGTCTTGCAGGTTGATTCCTCGATTCCAGACGTCGATCCCGAGGGCGACATGCAAATCCGCTACAAACCGGAAGAAACTCCGGTGACGCTTGCCGCGAAGAAGTCGTACCTCGGACGCGCGTATCTGGACTGGGCCAAGTATCCCATCACCGAGACCGAGCCGATCGCATTCGGAGAAGGTGGTTACATCGTACGCTTCAAGGATTTGCGGTTTGCCTATCCCGGCCGCACCGAGCGGAATGTGCTTTCGGCCGGCGTGATACTGGATCGAAATCTTACGGTTATAGAGGAGCGATTCGGAATGCGCGGGGTGCGCCGCCCGCCAGATTAGAACACAGGATTAATGCTTCTGCCCGGCACCGCTTGGTTGTCGAGAATGCGCCAACTCCGATAAAATGAATATTTCAGAATAGAGTCGTTAACTTACCTGGAGTAGTCAATGGCACAAGTTTGTGACATCTGCGGCAAGAAGCCGCAATTCGGAAATATCATCAGCCACGCCCACAATGTGTCGCGACGGCGATGGAACGTCAATCTGCGTCCGGTTCGCGCCAGAATCAAAGGCGCTACCAAACGCATCCGCGTTTGCACCTCGTGCCTTCGCAGCGGCAAAGTGGTGAAAGCGTAGGGTAATTTCGGATTGCTGATGCCTTGGCCGTCGGGCCCCGCAATCTGAAATCACAGATCCACAATCTGCATTCTGCTTACTTCACGCTCAGTAATTCCACATCGAAGATCAACGTCGCGTTTGGCGGAATGACCCCGGGATAGCCGCGCTGTCCATACGCCAAATCGGGGGGAATCCGCAGCTGCCGCTTGCCACCCACCTTCATACCGATAATGCCTTCATTCCATCCCTGGATCACCGGTGCGCTTCCGAGCGGTTCCACGGTGAATGGCTGGCCGCGATCTACGGAGCTATCAAACTTCTTTCCGTTTGTCAGCCAGCCTGTGTAATGGACGCTGGCTGATTGACCCTTCTGCGCAGTTGCGCCGGTTCCAACCTTGATGTCCCAGTATTCGAGACCATCCGCCGTTTTGGTCGGCGCGCCGGTGACTTTTGTGGGTTCGCTATTGTTGGCTTTGGCTTGAGCGAAAATCACGGGGGACAGCCCGAGAAACGCAAAAATGCAGATTTTTCTGATCATGAAGAATCTCCAACTTCAAGTTGTGACTGCGAACCTTGGAATTCTAAATGGTCAATTGGAAATCGAGAATTGAAAATTCCCTACGGTCGCTTTTGCCCGCCATCTGATTGAGGACTGAAAAGGGGTTAGTTCGGCTTCCGGGCTTTGCCGTCAGCAAACAGTTGTAGAAGTGCCGCATCAGCTGCGTGCCGCATTTTTTTCGCAGCCGCAACCCGTGGACTTACCGCTGCCTCTGCACTTGGGGTTTGCCGGATGCTCTGCCGTAACTGCTCCGCATCTGCGGATTCATTCGTGATCACCTGGGTGTAGAACCACAGGAAGTGGCGCATCTGATCGAGAGCTGCCTTCAGGTATTGAAGGGAGTCCATTTCCGGCAACTGGCATAGCGCTTCCATCAACTCAGGGTCACCGGGCGCTTGCATGGCGGCGCAATTCAGCTGCTGCTGAATTGCGCGCAGGTCTTCTGTAATCCGCAGAATCCGTATGTGCAGGTCGTCGAGAATCTCGTCGCTTCGCATCCCAGCTCTCTGAGTTCTCAACATCTCATTCACTACATCTAGCGAACAGATGTCCCACGTGCATGCGCTTTCGTAATTCGCTGAGTTACCCTCGGCAGGACGAACGATTTTCGAAATGAAAATTCACGCGGGAAGGTCGACGTGATCGCGCGCAGATGTCGCAGACGCACGTATTTCGGGCACTTCCACCACGCAAACCCCTTTACATGGGACCTCGACTGCGTTCACGAGTGCTTGCCACATTTGCTGGAGCGTTACCAGCCCCAGGCGACGTGCGCCATCTTTAGTGCCGGGCAGCTGTTCCGCCAGCCAGTACATTGGTAACAACGCATACGGCCAACGGTGCCCGGGACCCAATACGTACCACGGTCGAAGAATGGTTGCATTCATGCCACTCGCGCGCAGCATGGCCTCGGACTCCATTCGCGCCGCTATGTAAGCTTTCATTACCGGCGCCGGATGCGCCACGCTTACGTAAACGAAATGCTGGATTCCGGTCTCCTTCGCGGTGCTTACCGACTCGCTGGCGGATTTCTGGTCAATCGCGCGAAACTCCGCCGCTTTCGACGGACTGGGATGCGATACCCCTACCAGGTGCACAAAAGTGTCGGCCGGCTGAATCGCCTGCTGGTAAGAACTGCCGTCCAGCGCACTTCCCGAAATTACCGTGCAACCTGCCGGAAGCCTGCCTTCCGAGCCAGCGCGGACCAATGCCCGCACACTATGACCGCGTCGCAACAGTTCTATAATCAGGGGACGCCCGAGATATCCCGTCCCACCTGCCACGAAGACGAGCCGTTTTTCTGAATTCATCTGTTCTTCCGCTACACAATCACCTCGAAGCAGCTTCCAAGGTAGAGGACGGCTGATATACCGGAAATTCCCCCTCCCATTTCGCAATAACTGCGGTCGCCAGGCAGTTACCGATTACATTCACCGCCGTTCGGCCCATGTCCATGAACTGGTCGATGCCCAGCAGAATGAAAATCGGTTCGCTTGGCAATCCGACCGTGGCCGCTGTCGCGAGTAAAACCACAATTGCCGCTCGGGAAACCCCGGCCACGCCTTTGCTGGTCAGCATCAGCACCAGCATGATGTAAAGCTGACGGCCGAAGCTCAAATGGAGCCCGGAGGCCTGCGCCACGAACACGGCTGCCAAAGAAAGATAGAGCGTCGAGCCGGCGAGGTTGAAGCTATACCCGGTCGGCATGACGAAAGCCACAATCGACCGCGGTATGCCCAACTCCTCCATTTGCTCCATGGCTGGTGGCAGGGCCGCTTCAGAACTCGAAGTGCCGAATGCAATCGAAGTTGGCCCAGCAATCGCGCGAACAAAAGGTCCTATCGGTACTTTTGCCAACCACGCAATCGGCAATAAGACACCTACGACGAAGACAACCAACGCGGCGTACAGGCTCAACAACAATTTCGCTAAGCTGCCGAGCAGCCCGGCGCCGCTCGATGCCACCGTATAAGCCACGGCGCCCAGCACTCCGACTGGGGCAAACAGCATCACGATGTTCGTGAATTTGAACATCACCTCAGTCAGGCTCTCTGTGAACGCCAGCATGGGCCGCTGCCTGTCGGCGTTCTTCACCATGGCCAACGCGATCCCGAACAGAATGCTGAAAACGACAACTTGCAGGATCTGATTCTCCGCCACGGATTTGGCGATGTTTTCCGGGAAGACGTGCAGCACGGTTTCCGCAGCGGACATTTTCTCTGCATTGACCGCCTCCGCTAAAGTGCTCGGAATCTGCACTCCAAGCCCGGCTTTACTGATATTGATCGCCGCCAGGCCGATGAAGAGTGCAATCGTTGTTACCAATTCGAAATAAATGATTGCCTTCAGGCCCATGCGTCCGACTCTTTTCAGATCGCTATGGCCTGCGATTCCGCTGACAAGCGTGGCAAACAAGAGCGGAGCTATGATCACTTTGATGAGGCGAAGAAAAATCTGCGCCAGTATTCGTAAGTGGACCGCGAAGCTGGGAAAGTCATGCCCAATTTCCCCGCCCATCAGCATGCCTAGGATGATCCACACCGTCAGCGAAGGGCGAGAGCAGCCGTAAACAACCAGCCCAGCCAGCGCCAGCCAACGGGTGCCCCCAAGCACAGTTTGTGGAACATGGAAAAGACCGAGAAACTGGGCGGCGGCAGTTAGCGCGGCGACAGCAACGAGGACCATGGACAAGATGACGCTGATTCGCCGCATGCGCTGATACGATATCAGAACTCTTTAAGGCTGGGCGCCCGCACGGTTCAGCGGTACTTCCTTGTAGCCCTGTGAAAGAGAGCCGTTCGTATGACACCTTGCTGCTTCATCGTGGGCATTCTGAGTATGGCGTTGGCCTTTGCTGCTCGCACAAACGCAGAACTGTTTGACAAGGATGTCGCCGTGTCCATGCGCGACGGTATCGTGCTTCGCGCCGACATTTTGCGGCCCGCCGCTAACGGCCGCTTCCCTGTGCTGGTCTACCGTACCCCGTACGGCAAGGAGTTTGCCCTTCAGGAATACACTACTTTTCGGAACGCTGTGCAGAGCGGCTATGCCGTAGTCGTGCAGGATGTGCGTGGTCGCTATGCCTCCGACGGCGAGTTTACCCCTTATCAGAATGAAGGCCGAGATGGCTACGACACCATCGAATGGGCCGCCGCACAGCCATGGTCGAACGGCGATGTGGGCACATTCGGGCTGTCGTATCCCGGAGCAGTGCAATGGCTCGCTGCAGTGCAAAGCCCACCTCACCTCAAAGCGATGGTTCCGGCCATGACGTTTTCTACTCCGCAGAACTTCTTCTATGCGCACGGACTTTGGGATCTCTCATGGATCGAATGGATCTGGGACAACATCGCCCCTGATGTCCGCGTCAAGAAAAACTCTCCTGGTCCGAAAACGTATGAAGAAGCGCTTGCAGCTTGGCGCGAGTTCGGCCCGAGAATGCTCCACACCGTCCCTTTGAACCACGTTGAGGAGCTACGCCCCGTTGCTCCGTATTACTTGGAGTGGCTGGGACATCCGCCCGAGGATTCGTGGTGGGACTGGTGTGAGCTGCGCAACAAATACGATCGCGTGCATGCGGCCGTGCTCAACCTCTCGGCCTGGTACGACGATAACTACGGTCCCGAGGGAGCCACCACAAACTTCTTAGGGCTTTTGAAATCCCGGGCTGGTCAGGCTGATCCTCACACTCATCTGCTGCTCGGTCCCTGGGTGCACGGAGTCGACTCTACTCACAGCCCTCATTCCGGCGAACGCGATTTCGGCCTCGCTGCTCTGATCGACTACGACGAAGTCGTTCTTCGCTGGATGGATCACTATCTTCGCGGCCTGCAAAACGGTATCGAGACAGAAGCGCCAGTGCGTTATTTCGTCATGGGTGAAAACCGATGGCACGACGGTACGACTTGGCCGCCGGCAGCGAAAGTTACTTCCTACTATCTTCATGCCGAGCCGTCAAGTCTTCTGCCTGCAATCTCGCCCAAGATACGTTCTCAGTCGATTTCTTTCATCTCGGACCCTGAAACCCCAGTAACCAACACTTACAGCACCTCCGGCGCTCACGATTACCGCAAATTGTCAGATCGCAAAGATGTCCTCACGTTCGATTCCGCTCCGCTTGAGCGCGATTTAGAAGTAACGGGTCCAATTCACGCGGAGATCTTTGTTGCCTGTGATTGTCGGGATATGGATGTTTGGACACGCCTATTGGACGTCGCGCCCGACGGCACTGCGTTTAATCTGATGAGTCCAGGATTGGACGTGCAGCGCGCCAGCTATCGCGACTTGTCTCGCGGCCGCCAACTCCTCGAACCTGGCAACATTTACGAGATCCATGTGGACGACCTGATCACGAGCAATCTCTTCGCCAAAGGCCATCGTCTCCGTCTGCAGATCTCGGCGACTTTCTTTCCCAACTTCTCCCGCAACCCCCAAAACGGCGATTCAGAAGCGAACTCCGCGAAGCTCAGCAGGGCAAAGATTTCGGTTTTCGCTGACCGCCAACATCCATCCCACATCACGCTCCCCATAGTTCCGAAATAGGGCCATCGGCTTGCGCCACGCGGCCAGTTAGTCCGATATAATCCGCCATTCATGCAGAAAACTGGATGTCTGTCCAACCCAACACTCTTAAGCCTCGTCCTTTTGTGCACGGCATTGCCCGTCGTTGCCCAACGCGAGCTCGTCTTGAAGCAGATCAATCTTCCGCATCCCTATTACTACCGCGAGATGTACCTGCCACAACTCACAACCGGGCCGAGTTCCGCAGCCTGGCTGCCTGATTCGCACACTCTGGCGTACTCAATGGCCGGATCGCTCTGGAAGCAGAATTTCGATTCGGCAACCGCTGAGCAACTAACGGCCGGCCCGGGATACGATTACCAGCCAGACGTCTCGCCGGACGGCCATTGGCTCGTGTACTCGTCGTACAACAAAGATGCGATCGAGCTTTGGGTGCTCAATCTGGACACCCGGCAATCGCGTCAGCTTACCTCCGGTGGTGCGGTCAACGTAGAGCCGCGTTTCTCCCCCGACGGCAAACGCATTGCTTTTGTTTCCACGTCGTATAAGGGGCATTTCCACATCTTCGTGGGTGACTTCATCAACGTCGAGCTGCGCAACGTCCAGCGAGCAACCGGCGAAAGTCGCAGCAATCTGCCACGCTACTATTACAGCGAATTCGATCACGAGATCAGCCCAACCTGGTCGCGCGATGGCTCGGAACTGCTCTTCATCTCGAATCGCGGCCACATCTACGGCACCGGCGGTTTCTGGCGGATGAAGGCGGAGCCTGGGGCAGAGGCTCACGAAATTCATTACGAGGAAACCACCTGGAGAGCTCGCCCCGACTTCTCTCCGGACGGCAAACGCATGGTGTACGCCTCTTATCTGGGCCGGCAATGGCACCAGCTTTGGATCATGCCATCGGACGGAGGCGACGCATTTCCCCTTTCGTATGGCGACTTCGACAATATCAATCCGCGCTGGTCGCCTGACGGGAAGAAGATCGCCTTCATTTCGAATCGAGGGGGAAACACCTCTCTGTGGACTCAGGAGATTCCCGGGGGAGCTCAAACTCAGGTCGCTATCAACCAGCGGCGATATCTCAATCCCATGGTCCGCATTTTGATCGCCGTGCTTGATCCATCGGGAAAGCCAACGCCGGCGCGGGTTTCAGTCACCGGCGCTGACGGCCGTACCTACGCTCCCGATGACGTCTGGATGCATTCTGACGATAACTTCGTACGCGCCGAGCGCCCATTTGAAGCACATTATTTCCATATGTCCGGAGTTGCAAAGCTTGATGTTCCGCCCGGAAACGTAACTGTAGAAGCCATGAAGGGCTTCGAATTTCGCGCCGCAGCACAGACCATTCACATCGCACCTGACGAATCTGCAAAACTCACGATTCGCCTGCAGCCGCTCAAGATTCCGCTGGAATCAGGCTCCCGATGGGTCAGCGGTGACGCCCACGTTCACATGAACTACGGTGGCACATACCGAAACACGCCTGCGCACCTGGTTGCGCAAGCCGTCGCGGAAAACCTGCCGATCGTCGAAGATCTAATTGTCAACAAAGAGCAGCGTATTCCGGATATCTCTTACTTCAGCCCGAAACCTGATCAGGCCTCGACGCCTACAAATCTCCTCTTTCACGGTCAGGAATTCCATACCAGCTATTGGGGGCATTTGGGCCTGTTAAACCTCACACGAATCCTCCTCATCCCAGGCTACGCAGCATACCCGGGCACCGCCGCTGCGAGCCTTGTACCCACCAATGCAGACGTAGCAGACATGGCTCATGCCCAGCATGCACTCGTCGGCTATGCTCATCCTTTTGACGCCATTCCCGACCCGGCCAAAGACGCATCCCTCACCGACGAACTGCCGGTCGACGTTGCGTTGGGCAAGGTGGATTACATCGAGGTGGTCGGCTTCAGCGAGCACAAATCTACCGCGGATGTCTGGTATCGCCTTCTGAATCTGGGCTTTCATCTTCCTGCCGCAGCAGGCACGGATGCTATGGCGAACTATGCCTCACTTCGTGGACCGGTAGGTCTGAATCGCGTGTACGTGAAGATCCCGCCCGGCCCGCTCAACATCTCCGCCTGGCTTGGATCGCTAAAGCAGGGGCATACCTTTGCCACAAATGGCCCGCTGCTTGGTTTCACTGTTGGAGGCAAAGACCCTGGCGACGAGATTACGCTTCCAGCCGGGCAGAATCGGGTCAAGTTCACGGCCTGGATGCGCTCGATCGTGCCCGTCGATCACTTCCAGGTGGTATGTAATGGCGAAGTTGCTCGTGATTTGAAGCTAGGCGGGGATCGCGAAACCGCCGACGTTCAGGATGTTCTCCCGCTTTCCCGGAGCGGCTGGTGTCTGCTGCGAGCCTGGAGCAATAAATCCGAATATCCGGTTTTGGATCTATATCCCTACGCGACTACTAGCCCGGTTTACATTAGCGTGGCTGGATCCAGCGCGAAATCGCCCGAGGACGCCTCCTACTTTTTGGCATGGCTCGATCGCCTGATGGAATCCGCCAAAGCCAATCATGACTGGAACACGGACGCAGAGAAAACTTCGGTACTCAACCTTCTCGACCAAGCGCGTGGTATATACGTCAAGTTTCAAAAGTAAAGATGGGGCACCTCGGTCTACAAGTGTTGATACTGATGTTCGTGACGGGCATTCTGTCGGCAGAGAACACACCCTGCCCGAGTCCCGTTAATTTTGCCGGAATACGAACCTTCCTAAGCGCCCTTTGCTGGGAACCTGCGCTAATCCTTACTGAATTTTTGCCATCGGAGGCGATTGTCATCCTGAGCCTGAAGGCTACTCAGGATGACAGAATAAAAAGCACGCGAACAAACAAGGAGATAGCATATTGCGGATGACTCACCGCCTGATGGCATTTCGCCTAATGCGTCGAATCGAAAAACTAAGGTCAGACGGATGCACGCTTGCGTTCCATCTCCAACAGCGCTTCCTTGCGTTCCATTCCCCAGCGATACCCTCCAGTACTGCCGCTGCTGCTTACCACGCGGTGGCAGGGAATGGCCACCGCAACCGGGTTCGTGGCGCATGCCCGCGCTACAGCACGGTAGGCGGTTGGCTTCCCAATTGCCTTGGCGACCGCCGCATACGAGCGGGTCTCGCCCCGCGGTATCGACTGCAGATATGACCACACGCGCCGCTGGAACGCAGTGGCCTGGATATCCAGTGGAAGCGCCGTATTGATCTTCTGGCCGCGTAATTTCCGAAGCAGATCCTCTTTCCACTCCCGCATGAAATCGTCGTCGCGCTTGCGGATCGCAAAAGGAAACTCGTGTTTCAGTCCCTGTTCCAGCTCTTCGTCGGTGTCAGCAAACTGAATGGCGCAAATCCCCTTGTCCGTGGCCGCAACCAACATGCGCCCTAGGGGTGAATCCGCGCAGGTATAACGAATCTGAGCGGCGATTGCGCCGCGCCGATATTTGTCCGGAGTCATGCCGAGCTGCGATGCAGTGCGTTCATACAGCCGGCTGCTCGAGCTATACCCGGCATCATACATTGCCCGCGTAACCGAGTGGCCCGCACGCAAATTGCTCTTCAGTTGATTCATACGGCATGAATCCGCGTAAGACTTCGGCGTGATCCCCAGCACCGACTTGAAAGTCCTCTGCAGATGAAACGGGCTCAGATGAAATTCGTTGCCGAGCCTGACGAGCGTGAGCGGCTCATCCAGATGCTGCTCAATGTAGCGGCAGATTGTTCTTACCAGCCGCAAACGGCCGTTCCCACCGGTTGCCCTCGGCCGGCAGCGCAGACACGGCCGGAATCCTGCCTTTTCTGCCTCTTCCGGCTGCTGGAAGAACGAAACATTCTCCCGTCGAGGCCGCCGCGAAGGACAGGAGGGCTGGCAATACACGCCTGTCGAGGACACCGCGAAAACAAACCGGCCATCCTGGCTCGCATCGCGCGTCTGCACCGCTTCCCACCATCGGCCTTCGTTATTTCCTGCCATCTCTCCAGTTTCCGCCAATCCGAGTATCGCATTCGTAGTCATAATGACCAAACGTTAGACCTCACCTGTGTGTAGCGCCATCCACTTCTTGCGCTCAAAGTAAAATTGCTGGCATGGCGCGAAACTCCCTTATTGCAACCAGCTTTAAAGCGCTCTTAATCGCGGTACTTTTCCCCCTAGTGTTAATAATGATGGCAGGGAACAGGTTGATGACGCACTCAGCCGTAACTTCGGAAGCCGTCGCAATTTACGTTGACCACGAAATCGTGCTGGATGCCAACCATTCGGCCCCGGAATGGCAACGCGTGACTCCGATAGTTTTCTACTCAGATTGGCAAGGCAAGAATGCCGATCCTGCGCGGCAAACAGAAGTCCGCCTTCTGTGGTCTGAGCGCACTTTGTATTTGCGTTTCGAATGCCGCTATCGCGAGCTTTACGTTTTCAACGATTCCGACGCCAATGGCCGCCGCGACCATCTCTGGGACCGCGACGTAGCCGAGGCGTTTCTGCAGCCTGATCCCTCACGCGAGCACTTCTATCGTGAGTTCGAAGTGGGCCCGAATGGCATGTGGATTGACCTGGATATCTTTCCCGGCGGGCTATCGGACTTGAAAAGCGGTCTGCAACGCTCCGTAGTTATCGACCCAAAGTCCGGAACGTGGGTGGCCGAGCTGGCAATTCCGCTCGCCGCACTCACGAAACAGTTCGACCCCTCAAGGGCCTGGCGGGCAAATTTCTATCGAGTCGAAGGCTCGCGGGAACCTCGCGCCTATCTCGCTTGGCAGCCCACTCTGACGCCAACGCCTAACTTTCACGTTCCTGCCGCATTCGGGACGTTGCGCTTCGTGAAGAATTCCAGTGAGTGACCCTTTCGGTCGGGTGGCCAGTTGCAGAATGCTGCGATTACTCTGCAATGGCCGGTCGTAGCAAGGCGAAGGTCTGTGGGACTCCGGAGCGTTTTCGCAGTTCCGTCAGCAGGGCGCTCGCAGCATTCTCGTAGGTTTTGCTGGGATCAGAAGGATCTGCCCAAACCGCGTCATAGATAATCTGTGCGGCTTCTTTCAAATCCATTTGCAGGGCGGCTTCGAGTATGTCGACTCTCTCTTGCAACTGCTCATAACAGCTCTGGCAAACGGCGGCCGACACGAATTCGCCGGGATGGTTTTCTTCGTTTAAGCAGCGCGGAAACGCCGACCCCGACGTCTCCAGCGTGGACAATTGTTCTTTGAATTCCCGCAAGAAGCGCTCCCGCTCTTCTTCCAGGACGGCTGGGTCGGGCAATTCCTCGGCGGGGTTCACCGGAACCGGAACTTTGACCGCAGTAACTGTAACGCGTTCCGTGCTTTTGCAGATGGGGCAGGCTTTCAGATCAGCCGGATAATAGGTGCGACACTTCGAGCAAGGGAGGCCATAGCCCACAGGCTTCCGTGCAACCTCGTGGAGTGGTGCGGACGCTCGCCCCGCCTGAATGCCCGTGGCTCTCGCACCAACTACCTGCGTTCCGTTATCTCTCACAGTTGGGATTGCGCTCATGTGGTAACCTCGCTAGCCCCAGCGCGTCGAGCTGACCGCGCCGGATTCATTGTAAGAACAAGCACCTGCCCCGCCGAGAGCACGGGAGTTCATGACCTCGGCTCAAGTCCCGTTCCGGGTCCACAGCGGTAATCCGCCAGCCGTGCTCTACTGACGGGTACCCCTGTCGGACTTGGGCTTGGTCTCATCTACGGCCGCACGGGTCGGCCCAAGCTCATGTAAAACAAGGTTCAATTTGGTGCGGGCTTGCGAAAGTTCTGGATTAAGCCGTATTGCATTGCGAAACGATTCCGCCGCTGCCGACAGCTTCTTGTCTGTCATTTGCACCAGACCAAGGTCGTAATAAGTGTCCGCCTGGTTGGGGTCCCGTTTCAGTGATTCCTGAAAGGCATGTAGCGCCGCCGGGTAGTTCTCGTTGGCATAGAGTCCCAGCCCAAGGTAGCGGTAGCCTTCCGCGTTCTGTGGATCAATGCTCAAAGCCGTTCGGGCTTCCGCAATTGCGTTTTCCCCGTCATTCGAGCGGTAAAACACCTCCGAAAGCCCGTTATGGATTTCCGGAAACGTAGGGTCTAAATCTTTTGCATCTGCATAATCGTCGAAGCCTTCGTCGACGTCGCCCTGCTGCATGCGGAGAGAACCCAAGGCCAGGTGCAAATCTGCATTCTCCGGATCGGCGACCAGCAGCCTTTTCACAATGGTTTCCCCATCTGCATATCTATGCCGATGGACCAGTTCAGCGGCATTCAGCAGATCCGCTGGGCAATCATCGTTTTGCGCACCGTTGGGGAATGCACCCGGTTTGCGCATCTCGCTGAGAAGATCGTTGGCTGCTCCGATATTTTCCAAAAACTCGGCCGCGTTTTGACCCACCTGTAACTTAATTCCCCGTTCATGAACTAACCGCGAAAGCCGTTGGCTGGGAATGCCCGCGACCATCCATGTGAGCAACTGGGAACAATCAATCGGCTTCGCGACGTGGTCTTCGGCGAATCCTGTAGATACGAACAAAAGAATAAAGACAGCAACCTTGAAGGACACAAAACTCCTTTGCGCATCAGGAATATCGACCGCACTCCCGAAAATAGCCCTCGTGAGACACAGGGACTAGTTACGCAGGTAACTTCTCGGTCTAAGGTTTTCGTGTGGCGAAGGTAGCGAGGGCGAAGGTGGCGAGAATTTAAATCAGGGTGCTATTACTTTTAGCACGGGAGAGCCCCGCAGCCAAGCCCGATTCAATGCATTTCTTGTGGCCGGCACGGTCCATCGATTCAATCACATTTGCCGCGATCCCACCTGGAGTTGCGGCCTCACGCAGCAGGTTTTTCAAAGACGTATTCCCATCTCTCCACGCGGCGATCCCATCCGCCAGCGCATGGGCAGCCGCGACCAGGGCCGCCTTTCGCTGCAACCCTTGTTCTTCGGCCGCCTCTGTCAGTGTGGACAGCGCATGATAGCCATGGCTGCAGGAATACGTGACGGTGAACGCATCAAACTGTTTTTCGGGAATTTCCAATACCTGCCCCACTGCGGCAAAAAGATTCGTGACCTCGCGTTGAGCGCTGGCGGGGAAGCGACGTGGGAAGGTCAATGCTGTCAAACCCCTGCCGATCCGGCACACGGGACTCGGCATCGCTCGCGCCCATAAGACCGGCCGCCCCAGTCGCCTCCACAATCTTGCTAGAGGCACCCCAGCCGCCAGGCTCACGGCAATCAGTGGACGATTGACCGGGCCGATCTCTTCCAAGAGATCGTTGAGGGAACCAGGTCTCACCGCGATCACAAGAATTCCTGCTTGCGCGATCGCTCGCTTAAGATTCTTTTCCGTCGTGACCCCGTAGGCCCTGCGCAATTTTCTGAGTTTGTGAAGATTGTGATCGTAGACCAGCAATGGCGTGCGATATTTCGCCAGCTTCAATCCGGCCAATAGTGCGCTCGTGATGCGACCGCCCCCAACGAAGACGATCGCCTTCATCCCAGTTCCGCGCAAGCCTGGTCGGCCGCCTTCATTAATGCTTCAACATCGTCCTGGGTGTGCGCTGTCGAGATTATCCAGTGCAGTCCGTTGGAGGGAGTCATGTAGATGCCGCGCTCAAGTAGAAGCTGCACAAAGCGAGAATAGCGGGCCGTATCTGCGTAAGCACAGTAATCGCGGTAGTCATGGATGGCATCGCGATCGGTAAAGTAAATCTGGAACATGGGGCCGAATCCTTGCACGATCGCCCTTACCTTGCGCCGGCGAAACACATCGCGCAGACCGGAAATTACCGCATCTCCTGTGGCATGGAGCCTCGAATAGGCATCCTTCGCGGACAACAGATCGAGGTTGGCCGCTACGACCTTCATCGTCAGGCGATGGCCGTTGAAGGTTCCATAATGCAGGACCATATGTTCGCCCCAACGCATGCGATCCATGATCTTGCGCGGTCCAGCCACGGCACCGACCGGAAATCCTGCACCTAACGCTTTGCCGAACGTGCTCAGGTCCGGCTGAATCTTGTAGTACTCCTGGCAGCCCCCGGGCGCATAGCGAAACCCGGTTACGACCTCATCAAGAATCAAAAGTACGCCGTATTCCCGAGTCAGTTCACGTAATCGCTGCAAATAGCCGTCGCGCGGTGGAATGCAGCCCATATTAGCCATAATAGGTTCGGTGATGACAGCGGCGAGTTGGTGCCCATGTTGTCGCATGATCCGCTCAAGGGCCGCTACGTCATTCCACGCGGCGAGAACGACATCATCAAAGGTTGTCTGCGGTATGCCTTCCGAATCCGGGATTCGCGCTGGCGCTTCTTTTGTACCTAGTTTCCCCGCTGCGTGGCTGTGGGCATTTAGAAGAAACGGATCGTACCAACCGTGGTAGTGTCCTTCGAACTTCAGGAATTTCGTGCGGGCCGTATGCGCCCGCGCCAGTCGCAACGCAAGCATCGTTGCCTCGCTGCCGGTGTTGGCAAAACGAACGACTTCTGCTGACGGGACCATGCGCCGAAAACCTTCTGCAGCCTCCAGTTCAGCCGATGTAGCCGAAGCAAAGTGCGAGCCTTCGTTCATTGCATCGCAGACAACTGACACCAGCTTCGGGTGAGCGTGTCCATGAATCAACGCACCAAACGACATCATGAAATCGATATATTCATTGCCATCAGCGTCCCAGACGTGCGGGCCCTTGCCGCGTTCCAGCATGATCGGTCCCGCCGGGTACACCGCAGTCCCGCGTGACGGCGAATTGACGCCCTCAACCAACGATTTCTGAGCGCGCTCAAACAGTTCGTGCGAATGGTTACGGTTGAGTTGCTGCATCGTGTCTTTCATTTACAGTTCAGTCCGCGCTCCCACCACCATCAACCACCAGCGCTGTGCCTGTCATAAACGAGGAGTCATCCGACGCCAGGAAAAGGGCAGCCCGGGCAATTTCGTCGGGTGTTCCAATCCGTCCCATCGGACGATTCGCGCAACCCGCCAGATAATCCTCCCACTTCAGGCCACGCATCCGCGCATCCTCCGGCAACATGGGGGTATCCACATCGCCTGGGCAAATTGCGTTCACGCGAATTCCCTGCGGTCCGTGATCGATCGCCATCGCCTTCGTAAGCAGGACCACCCCACCTTTCGAGGCACAATACGCCACCGCTGAATCGCCGCCCACGATGCCCCATCCGGAGCTGTTATTAATGATGACTCCGTTTCCTTTGCGGATCATCTCCGGCAATGCAAATTTCGACATCAGAAATGTACCCTTCAGATTGACATCAAGCTGCTCGTCCCATTCCCGCTCGGTGCATTCGACAATGTTATGCGGATAGAAAATGCCGGCATTGTTGAAAAGAATATCAATCTGTCCGAAGACGCTTACGGTTTCGTCTACGGCGCGGCGGCATTCTTCCGAGTTGCGCACATCGCACGAAATGAAGATGGCCTTGCCACCGCTGCTCAGAATCTTGTTTCGAATTTGTTCGCCTCGCTGCCGGCTGCGCCCTGTTAGGGCGATGCTCGCCCCCTCCACCGCAAAAAGTAACGCACTGGCTTCGCCAATTCCAGATGTGGCGCCGGTGATTAGAGCGACCTTGCTTGCTAAACGCATAATTGCCGGCCTCCCGCTCCAAGTCCTTCTGTGCTCCTGTCTGTCCTTCGTGATGTAAGCATTAATTAACCAACAAAGGCCACGATCCTAGGCGGAGCCCGCCAATCCTCCCCCATCGACAACCAACGCGGCTCCCGTCACGAACGAAGACGCAGGGGTAGCGAGAAACAGCGCCGCCCGCGCAATCTCGTCCGGTTTTCCCAGTCTCCCCAGCGGCCGCCGTGCCGACTCGCTTAAAAACCGCTCAGCCGTTTCTCCCAGTTGTTGGGCTTCGTGGCGCAACATGCCGGTATCGGTGTCGCCTGGGCACAAGCAGTTCACCCGAATGTTCTGTTTGCCGTGATCTATCGCCATCGCCCTGGTCATCAGCACGACCGCACCTTTCGACGCGCAATACGCTGCTGCGCGTGCTCCACCCGCCAATCCCCAGCCCGAAGACATATTGATTACGGAACCGCCGCCGTTTCTGATCATGATCGGAATGACCAAACGACACAAAAAGAAAATCGATTTTACATTCACTGCCATGACTCGGTCCCAGTCTGCTTCACTGAGCTCGGCGACGGAGGCCCGGCGAATAATTCCAGCATTATTGAAAAGAACATCGATGCGCCCGAACTCCCGCATTGCGCGATCCACCAGACGCTCACAATCTCTGGCGTTGGTGACATCGGCGCGCTCAAAGGCCGCGCGCCCCCCCAAGTCGCGAATTTCACTAACGACGGCTTCTCCAGCCTCTTTGTTGAGGTCCGCAATCACCACCCTGGCGCCTTCGCCCGCAAAAAGCTGTGCCGTGGCTCGTCCGATGCCAGACCCGGCGCCGGTAATCACCGCAACTCTGCCTGCGAGAGTATCTGACATATCTTGGTCATGAATGCCTTGTCATTCCGAGGAGCGCCGCGACGAGGTGACTGTAGTTGCGAAACTGCAGGTTCCTCGCTTCGCTCGGGATGACAACAAGGCAATTATCGGCTTGCCAGCCCACCCGCCGTTTCGGCTCCATCAATCGTGTATACCTGGCCCGTAATGTAGGCGGCATCGTCTGAAGCGAGAAACGCGAACAAGGCCGCGATCTCCTCAGGTTTCGCATGGCGTCTCAGCGGAATCTTGCGGTTGACCTCATCCAGCATGGCGTCGGTATACTCGGCCCGCTGCATCGGCGTCAGAACATATCCGGGCGCCACCGCGCACACCCGCACCTTCGGCGCCAGCTCCAGCGCCATGCTTTTCGTAAGCTCGATTACCCCGGCTTTGGTCGCGTTGTAATCCGCATAGAAGGGATATCCGATAATCCCGTTGGTCGATGCTGTCTGCAGAATAACTCCCTGACCGCGCTCCGACATATGCTTCGCCGCAACTTGCGCCATGTTGAATACGCCTGTCAGGTTCACCGCGATTACCCGGTCCCATTCTTCGGGCGTGATCTCCAGGAATTTATGGCGAATGCTGATGCCGGCATTGTTGATCAGCACATCCACGCCGCCCATGATCCGTTCAGCGTCATTGAATGCGGCCTGTACTTGTTTCCGGTCCGTGACGTCGGCGTCGAGGGTCTCCGCCAAGTCCGGTAATCCCTTGCGAATCTCAGCACGCGCCTTCGCATCGCGGTCGAGAACACACACGGCTGCGCCTTCTTCCAGGAACCGCGCGGCAGTTGCCGCGCCAATTCCGCTGGCGCCGCCAGTGATCAGAACGCGCTTGTTTTTGAGTCCCCGCATGGCTTCGGTTCAAGAAGGATCGTTCAGAATAGACGAAAGTAGTGCTGATGGCTAGGCGAGAGGCATGGATCTCTATCGAAGAGTTTTTCAAAAAACAGCTGTTCCTAGAACGGTTTTCCGCGGAACAGCCAGATAAGCTCCACAACCAGAATGATCACCACGGTGAGCTCGAGGAAAAACGCGCGGCTCTGGTTGAACTGGTCCACCATAAAGCGGTAGAGTTCCTCAGCGGTCCGCACCTTTTGCGTCACCAGATCTTTGTAGTCCGGCACACCAACTTTTGCGGCCGCCAGCTTGTAGAGCCGCGCCGAAAACATGTCGCTGAGGAACTTGATCGCATTGTCGGCGTGTTCGGTAAGCTCGTTCACATCCAGCAGCACCGTGTGCAGCTTGGTCGCGGCTCGCGCCAAGCGCCAGCGGGCCATAATGCCTGTGCCCTTGTCCAAGGCCGCATATACACTTTCCAATTCGCGCGTCAGAAAGTCATCGTAGTGCCGGAATTCCAGCAACTGCGAATTGGCATATTCCAAAAGCTGGATAGCGGTTTCCGCGCCGCTCGGGCTGTCATACAGAAATGCCGCATTCCAGCCAATCACCGCCAGGTCGTTGGGATAATACGAAATGCGTGACTGCAAGATTTCCTGCCGCTCGCCTTCCGATAACTCCGCCGTTTCTCCCCGCACGATCTGCGCGATTCGCGCCCCATCACTCCTCACCAACTCTGCAGCTGACGGGTTTCCCGCGATCTGTCGAACGTGGAAGATGAAATAGTCTTCGGTCAACCAATCGGCATAAGGTTTCACCAATGCCGGAGCTGCTCTCTCCAGCTTTTGCCGCGCAACCCGAGCAGCATACGCGCCGAAGTCAACGTCCCAGACCCATCGGCTGCCAAGCCGGATCAAAGTGTCCCAATCGCCGGAGAATGGCAGCTCGAAAACTACGCTGACCACGCCGTAATCGTAGTATTTGATCTGCCCATCCAGCTTCTCTCCGCTGTCGAGTACCAGGGTCTCGATCGGCTCCACAATCGGAGGTCTCTGATACCGGATGTACCCCGGCGCCGGATGTTTGAGGCTGGGGTGCTCCAGCTTGCGGGCTCCAATGATCTGCTGCAGCCGGTCCAGACGAATCGCTTCGCAGACGTCAAACTGGATCAAAACAAGGACCGACCCTTGAAGCGTAATGTCCACCGCCTGCTTGAGTTTGATTTGCCCGGCCGTTTCGGTAATGGTGAGAGAGGGCTCGCTATCGCGGATCATATAAAGTTCCCCGGCGGCCTTTGCCTGCCGCACACCCCGTCCAAATATTCTTGCAGAATTAGGATGATCTGGCGAGATACCGTATCAGCCTTTATGTTTCAATAGCTTACAGTTGCATTCATCGGCGGCTGAAGGCCCAAAGCAGCGCTCCCGCAACCCCTGCTACGGCGATGCCCATCGCTGCCCGGGTCATCGAGTTGCCGATCTCGGCTTTCATTTTCTCGACTCTGGGGCGCTCGGGATAGGGCCCGGAAGTGACTTCCCCCTTCAACCCCATTTGAATGACTTCCGCGAGATGAAGCGCCTGCCGGTCTGTACACTGCGCAATCTGCTCGCGGCAACTGAATCCATCGGCGACGATGAGGCAGTCGGGTGAGGCCTCGCGCACGGCAGGAAGCAGTTCGAGTTCCCCAATGGCAACGGACATCTCGTACTTGTCCTCCTCAAAGCCAAATGCCCCCGCCATTCCACAGCACCCGGGCGCCGGCATGCGGAAATCGATTCCCATCTTCCGTAGTACCGATTCCTCATCGCCCATCTTCAAAACAGATTTGTGATGACAGTGCCCGTGAACCAGCGCCCGCCCCTTGATCTTCGGCAACGTGAAGTGCTTGGCTTTTCGCTCCAGGAACTCACTCAGCAGAAATGTCTGCTTGGACAAAAGTCGGGCACGATCATCGTCCGGAAAAAGATTGATTAACTCGTCCCGAAATACTGAGGCACAACTTGGCTCGAGCACGACGATAGGAACTTCTTGCTCGATCTCCGGCTCCAACACATCGAGTGTCTGCAGGAGCAATCTCTTGGCCCGATCCAGCATCCCCCAGTCATAAAGCGGACGCCCGCAACACACACCCGTCGTTGGCAAAAAGACCTGGAATCCCGCCCCTTCCAGCACTTCCACCGCGGCTTTCGCTGTTTCCGGAAGAAAATAATTATTGAAAGTGTCGGGCCACACCAGGACCGGTGGTGCGTTACTGTTTCTTACCGGCCTTCGTCCGAACCAACTGCGGAACGTTTCAGAAGCAAATGCCGGAATCGATCGCTGGGCCGGTACGCCCGCGATGAATTTCGAAAGATCCCGCAGAAACGGCGCTTGTGTAGCGAGGTTGGCCAGACCGGGCACGCTCGACGCCACCTGTGCCCAGAGATCGATGTTGCCGAAGGCGTAGGCACCGCGTGGCCGCACCCGCCCAGCATAATAATGAGACAGGAACTCGGCCTTATACGTCGCAACATCGACTCCCACCGGGCAGTCACTCTTGCACCCCTTGCACGCGAGGCAGAGATCAAGAGAATCCCTGACGTGCTCATCATGCCAACCACCTTCAAGCACATCGCCTTGGGTCATTTCCCAGAGCAGATGCGCCCGGCCGCGGGTCGAATGCTCCTCCTCGCGAGTCACTCGAAAACTGGGACACATCACCCCGCCATCATAACGTCGGCACTTGCCAACCCCGACGCAGCGCAGTGTTGCACTCGCCAGGCTGCCGTGATCTTCCGCAAATCGGAAATGAGTCTGCGGTTCCCAGGGATTGTAGTCCGAGCCTAGACGAAGGTTCTCGTCGATCCGGTACGGCTCGACGACCTTTCCGGGATTCATCTTCCAATCCGGGTCCCACAACACTTTAAATTGCCGAAAGGCCTGCATTAACTCCGGACCGAACATTTTCGGCAGCAATTCGGCCCGCGACTGCCCGTCGCCGTGCTCTCCTGAGAGTGAACCTCCGTAGCTCACGACCAAATCCGCAGCCTCTTCCACAAATTTTCGGTAAGCGCTGATCCCGGGTTTCGACTGCAGATCGAAGTTGATCCGCATGTGCACGCAGCCATGTCCAAAATGGCCGTACATCGCAGTGCGGTATTCATAACTCGCCATCAGCTTGTTCAGGTCGCGAAGATAACCGCCGAGCTTTTCAGGAGCCACGGCCGCGTCTTCCCAGCCCTCCCATTCCAGCGGCTCGCCGGGAACATGCGACGTTGCGCCCAATGCCGATTCGCGCACCTCCCAGATTCGCTTTGCCTGTCCGCCGTCCGTGAATAGCCGCATTTGCGGAGGACCCGAGCTTCGAGACAGCGACTCGATAAGCTTTCGCGCTTGTGACTCTGCTTCCGCTTGAGTATCAGCTCCGAACTCCGCCAGCAGCCACCCGCCGCCTTCGGGCAGCAGCGCCAGTCCCTCTGCATTCAAGCCCTTGCGGCGCGTGTAGTCGACCAGACGACGATCAACTCCCTCGAGCCCAATAGGCTTATGTTCCATAACTTCCGGGACACGATCCGCGCACTGAAAAACGTCCGGATAAGCAATAACGAGCAACACACGTTGCTGCGGGCTCTCCACCAGTTGGCATGTAGCTTCGAGCACGGTGACGCAAGTCCCCTCTGAGCCGACGAGCGCGCGTGCGACATGAAGCCCATTCTCGGGCAAGAGATAATTGAGGTTGTATCCCGAGACGCGCCGAGGAATATTCGGAAACCGTTCCCGAATTAGGTGAGCATAGCTATCAGCCAGCGACTTCAGCCCGGCATAGATCTGGCCCCGGCGGCTGCCTTGGCGGATGATTCGTTCCAACTCCTCTGGACTGGTCTGACCCACCCGCATGCGCAATCCGTCGTAGGTGAGGATTTCGAGCGCCTCGATGTTGTCATCGGTTTTGCCTGCCATTACAGAGTGCACGCCGCAGGAATTGTTGCCAATCATTCCGCCGAGCGTGCAGCGATCATGGGTTGCCGGGTCAGGTCCGTAGGTCAAATGATGTTTCTCAGCCGCGGCGCGAAGATGATCGAGAATCACTCCCGGCTGTACTCGGGCAATTTTCCGAATGGGATCAATTTCAAGAATTCTCGCCATGTACTTCGAAAAGTCCAGCACCAAGGCTACGTTGCAACATTGCCCCGCAAGCGACGTCCCACCGCCACGGCAGAGGATAGGAGCGCTAAATTCGCGGGCTGTGGCAAGGGCTGCGATGACGTCGTCGTTGTCTCGGGGCAGTACGATCCCGATGGGCACCTGGCGATAATTCGATCCGTCGGTAGCGTACAACGCGCGGCTTCCCGGATCGAACCGGACCTCGCCCCGAATATTTCGTCGCAGAACTGATTCCAGGCCGGCACTGTCTACAGCAGGCGACTTTGATGCTCGCGCGAGCTCGGCAAGATCTGGTTGTCCAACGGTGGGCCCGCTAGTCACTGGAGCTGCCCACGTTCTTGCCGGTGATGTTCGCGACCTTGATCCAGGTTCCGCCGCCACGCGGCTCAAGGGTGATTGTTATCAGATTATTTGTCTGGGTTGAAACAATGCTGTAGTGGTTCGCGCTGGAGACGTTGATTGTCGCGTTCGGAAATTTGGCCTTATAGAAATTCGCCACCGTATCGACGGGATCGTCCGTCTCGAATTCTGCCGCGACGGTGTGCATTCCGGCGACGCTTATGTTCGCAGCGTTGCCCTTCTGTAGTCGAGCATTGGGATATATGTCCACTCCAAGGTCGCGCGCGAGATCGGTAGAATTGTTCGTGCTCTCGACACTTCCGAACGGAGTCTCGACCCGCACATTCCCATCTTTACTCCTTACGCGGGTCTGTCGCGCGATGTGCAAGCCAATCAGCGTCAAGCCGGCAATGGCCAGTACCCCAAGAACTAAAATTACAGCCACTCCGATAAGAAGCGGCTTCGCTACGCTGCTTTGGGTAGCCGGTACGCCCCGAGCCGGCACCGCAGGAGCTGGCGGGACGCCGACATTGGCAGCCGCGCTGCTGGGCTGAGTTGAACCACATTTACTGCAAAATTTAGCCCCTTGTTCCACGCTGCTGCCGCATGCATTGCAGAAAGCCATAGGTCAATTCTCGCCTCAATCATACTCTCGGTTTTTCGCAGTAGGTAGACGCGATTCAGGCGATCAAAGCGCAGAATGATCTGACGCTGGGGAGGACTGCTTTACACGTGGCCAAGTGGCCGGGTCGAATAATCTGCCAGGCTGAGGACAAGCAGGATCCCAAGCCAAAAGACTGCCGCGATGATCACGGTTTTGGTGAGCTTTTCGCTCGTGTATTTCACGTGCATGAAAAAGAGCACGACCAGCAAGGCCTTCACCGTCGCAATCACCAGGCAAACGACCGTGTTAAAAGGCCCCAGATCAATGAAGGCGACCGAAGCTGTAATAACTGTCAGGCACATCAGCGTTGCCCAGATTGCGAAGTAGATTTTGCTCGAAACAATATGCTCAGACGCCATTGCAGCTCACCTTAGTGGCTTTCGATCGATCAGATACAACAACGGAAATAGATAAATCCAGACGATATCCACGAAGTGCCAATACAACCCGCCAATTTCAAGCGGATTGTGATACTCCGGCGTATAGCGCCCTTTCCAGGCATGGTAAGTAAGGTACAAGAAGAGTCCAACCCCGATAATCATGTGCAAGGCGTGCAGTCCGGTCATCGCAAAGTAAAGGGAAAAGAAAATCTGCGTTGGCGCCGGTTCGATGTGGAGCTGAGGATAGTCTCGGATTATGTCCTCAGCATTGAACGACCTGCCTGGAATGTGATGCTCTTCGAATTTGTCGTACCATTCCTTGCCCTTGATGCCAAGGAAGGCTAAGCCAAAAACTAGAGTCGCCAACAAAAACGCGACACACAATTGGCGTTTTCCAAGAGCCGCTGCTCGCACGGCCATCGCTACCGTCAAGCTACTGCAGATAAGGACCGCAGTATTAATGGTGCCAAGATAAATATCGATACTGCGGCTACCCGCTGCAAACTCGGGATAGTACCAGTTGCGATAGACCAGATAGGCGAGGAACATGCCCCCAAAGAACATGATCTCCGTGGCCAGGAACAACCACATGCCTAGTGTGGTGGCATCGCGCTGCTGCTGCATGTCCACGAACTGGTGTTGCAGTCCCTCTTCGTGCTCGATGGTCAGCGGCGTATCAGCCAACCGGCACCTCCTCGGGCTCAGCAATTTCGTCGTAGTTGTATGCTTCCCACGTTACTTCAGGAACTTCGTCAAAGTTTGTGGTCGGCGGAGGCGATGCAGTCTTCCATTCCAGCCCGGCAGCGCCCCACGGATTCGCTTCTGCAACCTTTCCATAGCGCATCGACCACAGGAAATAAATCATCGGCAGAACGTATCCCACGGCCAGAATGGTCGAACCCGCCGTCGAAAGTACGTTCAGCACCTGGAACTCCGGCGGATACTGCCAGTACCTTCGTGGCATCCCCAGGTATCCAAGAACGAACTGTGGAAAGAAGGTCAGATTAAAGCCGAGAAACACCGTCAGTGCCGCAAATTTCCCCAGCCACTCCGGATAGAGACGGCCGGAGATCTTCGGCCACCAGAAGTGCAGCCCGCCGAGATATCCCATCACCGCGCCTCCCACCATAATGTAGTGGAAATGAGCGACAACGAAATACGTATCCGTGACATGAACGTCAATTCCCAGCGCGGCCAGGAACAACCCCGTCAGCCCACCGATCGTGAACAAGCCGATAAAGCCCATCGCGTACAGCATGGGTGTATGAAAGCGTATCGACCCTTTGTACATCGTCGCGGTCCAGTTGAAGACCTTGATGGCAGATGGCACAGCGACCGAGTAGCTCAACATCGAAAAAATCATTGCCGAGTAAAGAGAAATTCCCGCCACAAACATGTGGTGTGCCCACACCAGGAAGCCGAACACCGCAATGGCAATACTCGAAAGCGCTACGGCGCCGTACCCAAACACCCGTTTTCGCGAGAAGCAAGGAATAATCTCCGACACAACCCCCATCGAGGGCAAAATCATGATGTACACCGCGGGATGGGAGTAAAACCAGAACAAGTGCTGGAACAGTAGCGGATCGCCGCCGCGGTTCGGATCGAAAATCCCCAGCCCAAATGCCCGCTCGAACACCACCAGCAACAGCGTGATTGCGAGAACCGGCGTACCCAAAAGCTGAATGATGCTCGTCGCATACATCGACCAGATAAACAACGGCAGGCGCGACCAGGTAAGTCCGGGTGCGCGCATCCGGTGTATCGTCACCACGAAATTTAAGCCCGTCAAAATGGAAGAGAAACCAGCAATAAAGATCGCCAGCCCCGCTTCAATGACGTGCGTGTTACTGAACGCCGTGCTGAAAGGTGTATAGAAGGTCCAACCCGTGTCCACCCCGCCGGTTATGATGCAGTAGCTCATTATCACGGCGGCGATCACCAACAAGTACCAGCTCAGAAGGTTGATTCGCGGAAACGCCAGGTCCTTTGCGCCCACCATCATCGGGACCAGGAAGTTGCCCAACACTGCGGGAATGGACGGGATCAGGAAAAAAAAGATCATCACCTGGCCGTGCATGCTGAACAGCTTGTTGTATGTGTCAGCCTGCACCAGATCGCCGGCCGGCGTCAGCAATTCCAGGCGGATCAGCAGTGCAAAGAATCCCCCGACGAAGAAATACAGCGTGATCAACGCTAGGTAGAGCAAGGCAATCCGCTTATGGTCCGTGGTGAGCAGCCATGAGCGTATGCCGTAGTCCGTATTGAGATAGTGTTCGCGTTCGGCGGTTATGGTTGCCGTTGCCATACTTATTCCTTCTGCTGTTCTGTTCCCGATGAAATCTTAGCTGCTGCTGCTTGTCCTGACGGCTGCGGCGTCAGCGATTTTATGTAGGCCACCAGCGCCGTCAACTGTTCTTCGCTCACCAGCCCCTGAAAGGTAGGCATGATGGGTTTAAATCCGCTCACAATCTTGGCGCTTGGGCTCAAAATGGATTCGCGAATGTAGTTCTCATCCGCAATTACACTTCTTCCATCCTCCAGTTGCACCTGTTTGTTGAATATTCCACGCAGGTTCGGTCCACGTCCCTGAATATCGAAGCGATGGCACGTGGGACACCCCAACTGCTGAAAAATGCTTTCGCCGTTTGCCGCCAGCGATCCAGATACAATCCCGCCCGCCAGCCATGCCGCATATTGTGCCGGTTCCAAGACCACCACCTGCCCAATCATTCCGGAGTGTGCCGTTCCACAATACTCTGCGCAAAACAGGTGATAGGTGCCGGGCCGTATGGCATGAAACCACGCCGTCGTATAACGTCCGGGCAGCACATCCTGCTTGATGCGGAAAGCGGGAACATAAAAGCTGTGAATGACGTCCTGTGAGGTCATGATCAGCTTGACGTCACGCCCCACAGGCACATGCAGTTCGTTGATCTCCCGCTGCCCCTGTTCGTGCTCGAGCTTCCACATCCATTGCTTCGCGACAACGTAAATTTCCTCGGCACCGCGCGGCGGCGTTCGTTCTCGAAAATAAATGATTGCGCCCCAGACAAAGATCGACAGGAAGATGAAGAGAGGGACAGCGGACCACGTTATCTCCAGTGGAATCGACCCCTCAATCTGTTGTGCCTCATGCCCGGCACGCCGGCGGTACCTCAACGCAAATACCGTGATCATGATGAAAATCGCTATCGACATGAACCCGGCCAACGCAACGAGGAAAATGAAGAGCGCATCCACGCTCCCCGCCGTTGTGGAAGCCCGTACCGGCCAAAGTGGAAAATTGTCAAACATGTCGTCTACAAGGTCCGTTTTTCGCGCTGGTGATCTGCTGCCGATCCCAGGCGGAACATCACAATCAGAAAGGTGCCCAGAAGAAGCATCGTCGCCCCCGCCGCCACCTTCAAAACTCTGCTGATAATCGCGCTGTACTGTCCCTGGTCTGGATCGTAGTGGTAGCAATAAAGCAGTACCTGGTCCACCACATTGCCAATCTTGTTCTGCGACGCTTGAATCAGGCCGAGTCGCAAGTCCTTGGGCGCAAACTCCACGCCATAGTAGTACTGCGCGATTTTTCCGTCTGGCGTGAGGATCATGATCGCCGTAGCATGTGCGAATTGCCCGGTTTTCGGATCGTATTCGTACTGAAATCCGGCGGCTTTGGTAAGTGCATCAATCGAATTTTGGGGACCTGTAAGAAAATGCCAACCAGACGCGGCGCCTGGCCGGCCATATCGCCGCAACCATTCCGCCTTCTTCTTGCTTGCCATCTCCGGCGTTTCTTTGGGATCGAAACTTATCGTGAGGACGTCAAATTCCTTTCCCACATCAAACTTGAGAATCCGCAACGCGCTTTCCAGCCCGCTTAAGACCTCCCCGCAAAGCATCGGACACTGGTAATAGCCCAGGTTGAGAATTAGCGGCTTGTGGCCGAAGTACTCTCCCAGTTGCACCGGTTTTCCGGTCTCGTCCCGGAATGTGAGGTTTTGCGGAATCTGCTCGTTCAAATGCTGCTCGATGCCTACATGCTTCAACCCCGGCGGCCGCTGGTTCGCGGGCGGTGACAGCGTGCCTTGCGTCATTCCTTGTCCCCAGGCAGCCGTCGCCAACAATGCGATCCCTAGTACGGACGCACACGCGGCAATCCGGGGCGTCCGAAAGGCCTTGTCATTCCGACGAGCATTCGCGAGGAGGAATCTGCGGTTCTCTTCCGGTATCCAGCACCAACTCACTGCTGTTTCACCTTTCCCGTACCCTGATTCTTTGGCAGGTTGCTCACATCCGCGCGCGCGGCCGCCTGATTCGCCACGTTGACCTCCGCTGGCGGAATCGCACCGACCCTCGGTGTAATCGGCAGACCTCGCTCGGTTATCAACTGCATGGCTCGCTCGATCGGAATGCGTACTACGCCTGCCTTCTGGTCTACCCAACCGTAGCTGTTAAGCGTTTGCTCTTCCTTCAGACGAAAATCGTTGATTTCAGTGCGCTCGTTTTTCTCCAGGCGTGGCTGCGGAAACTTCTCGACCAGCTGAGGTGGGACAGCGCGCGTGTCGGCCTCGGTCTGAACCAGCGGATTCTGCGGTGGCTGATGCGTTCGCTCATAATAATCAAGGTATCGATACAATCCCCAGATCACGAAATAAATCAGAAACCCGGCTATCGCGAGTCCGGCCAGGAATGTATACACACCCACCGGGCGCAGGTCCTGGTGTTCGAATTCCAGTTCCGGATTCTTCCCCGTGCTTTTCGTTCCTTCACTCATGTACTGGCTCCAGCACCTCGAACGCGTCTGGGTCATTCACCGACAGAAGCGGCATGGAGTTCAGATTGCGGAAATAGAGCCACAGCCAAATCCCTCCCATCGCAATGGGCAACACAACGTCCGCCCAGGTCACGGTAAGACGCGCGGAAAAGTTCGGTTCGATGATCCAAAACAGATCGACTAAGCGCATGATCATCAGCCACATCGCGAGCCACACCAGCTTCCGGACATCACGCTTGAAAGACCGCGAGAGCAGGAGGACAAACGGAACCACAAAATGAAAGAAAATCAGCGCAAAGCCCACGGCGGGCCAGCCTCCGCTAAATCTTCTGAAATACCAGGTGATTTCGTCCGGCAAGTTTCCGGCCCAGATGATCAGCAACTGTGAAAACGAAAAGTACGCCCACAGCATCAGAAATGTCAGTATCCACTTGCCATGGTCCTGGACAAAATCCGGCCGCAACCATTCGGACATCGGTTTGTAGTTGACCAGGATGCGTTCCACCACGACCGCAAAACACATCGCCGAAAGCACTTCGCCAATCAGCACAATCAACCCATAAATGGTTGATATCCAGCTTGGATCGATCGACATCAGCCAATCGATGGCGGCGAACGAAATCGTGAATGCGTAAAGCACCAGTCCCGGCCCGCTCACCGCCTTGAACTTTTGCGCGTTGAGCGTTGGATTCAGCTGGTCCTGCTCTCGCGACCACCTTGTCAACAGAAATGACAAAACGTTCCAGATTGCGAAATAAACCACCGCCCGCCATATGAAGCCATGCACCGACAAATAGGATTGGGTGATGTCCTGCAAATGGGCCCGCAGTTTTGCATCCGCAATAGTGCTCAGTGGCCGGTCCCATATATAAAGACGGGGCAGCCCGAACAGAATCGGGATAAACAGCACCGTCATCAGCGGGACGCAACGCATCGCCGCCCCCATCACTCGCCGGATTACCGTTCCCCACCCGCCGCCGGTCAGATGTCGAATCATCAGAATCGCCATCGACCCCAGAGTCACTCCCAGCCAGGCCATGAAGGCCAACAGATACCCGCGGAAGAACTCGTCTGGCCGGGAAAATCCGCCAATTATCGCACCTACAGAGAACGCGATGCCGATGATCAGCGATCGCGATTGAATCGTGCGCGTGACCGCCGGGGCCATCATTCGCGAGCTCTCGAGTGGTCTGGTGCTCATTGCTCGCGCCCTTCCGATCTTTGAATGTCAGGCAACGTCGCCCCGGAACCCGGATCGCCACGAAATAACGGCGGCTCCGACGGCACCTTCTGTCCCACCGGAACATCCGCCGCCGTCGCGCCCTGACTCAGTTGCAGGGCGCGTATATAAGAGACAATCGCCCACCGATCGCGCGGCGGAATCTGCGACGCATATTCCGGCATGGCGCCGAATCCATTGGTCATGACATCGAAGAAATACCCCAGCGGTGCTTTGCGAAGCCGTTCCGTGTGGTAGGAAGGCGGAGCGCGAAAGCCCCGCTGCGCGATCATTCCGTTCCCGTCTCCCAATCGTGAATGGCAAGGTGAGCAATAGATGTTGAACCGGTCCCGTCCCCGTGCCAGCAGTTCGAACGTGGCTGGAAACGGCATGTAGTCACCCGGGCTATTCCCGACTTTCCCGGTGTAAAAGTAGGTGTCCTCATGCAACTGTCCACGCGCCACCGTACCCTCGACCGGAGGCCGGGCCGATCGCAGGTCGGCGAAAAAATCGCTTTCCGCCAGCGGCTTGTATCGCGGTTGGTCATGCATGTCTTGGCGGCATCCCGCCAGGAGCAAGATCGCAAACAGTCCCAATGGCGAAATTTTTGGCAGGCTACTCATTTTCTAGCTGGGCACCTCCGATATCGAGCGTGCCCCAAGGCCTTCCAGAAAAGTGCGCGTTCCGCTACTGCTGTACTTGGGATCGGAAGAGAACACGATCAGAAAAAATCTGTCCTTCGTGGCAAACGCAAATCTCGGCACGTTGAACACGGGATGGTAAGGCATTGGCAATCCGTTCAGTGCCAACATGCCGAAAACGGCGGCTAGCACGGCAAACAAAATGGTCATTTCAAACGTGACCACGATGAACGCCGGCGTCGAGTGGTAAGGCCGGCCACCCACATTAACGGGATAGCTGACGGTCGCAATCCACCACTGCAGCAGATATCCGCTCACACAACCCAGAATTCCTCCCACCAGTACGACCAGTGGCACGCTATTATGGTGAAAGCCAATCGCCTCCGAGAGTTCCTCAATCGGAAACGGGCTGTACGCGTCGATCTTCTTGTATCCCGCTTCGTAGGTCTTGCGAGCGGCAACCACGAGATCGGTCGGCGAATCGAATTCCGCCATCAATCCGTAGATCGGAGTGCGCCTCATTCCGCTTTCACCTCCGCTTCCGGCAGCAGCGTGCGCATTTCAAAGATGGAAATGCTCGGCAGCAAGCGCAGGAACAGGAACATGCATGCGGTAAAGAAGCCCAGAGTGCCGATAAACGTCGCCCAGTCCCACAGGGTCGGATAGTACATTCCCCATGACGACGTCAGGAAGTCGCGGTGCAGACTGACCACCACGATGATGAAGCGCTCCAGCCACATTCCGGTCAAGATCACCGCTGAGACCAAGAACAAGCCCACCGGACTGGTCCGCATCTTGCGAATCCATAGCAATTGCGGAATTCCGATGTTGCAAATCAGCAGCGACCAATACCACGTGTGATAAGGGCCGTGCAGGCGGTTCCACAACAGAAACGCATCATAACGATTTCCGCTGTACCAGCCCATGAACGCTTCGATTCCATATCCATAGGCGACAATAAGGCCCGTCGCTAGCATCACCTTGGCCGAATTCTGCAGGTGCCGTTCCGTGATGAAATCTTCCAAGCCATAAAATTTTCGGATTGGGATCGCCAAAATTAGCACCATCGCAAATCCCGAATAGATTGCGCCGGCGACGAAGTAAGGAGGGAAGATCGTCGTGTGCCATCCCGGCACGATGCCGATGGCGAAATCGAAGCTCACTACGGTGTGGACGGAGAGCACCAGCGGCGTCGCAAGTCCAGCCAGTAGGAGATACGCGGTTTCATAACGGCTCCAGTGGCGCGCTGATCCGCGCCAGCCCATCGCCAGAATGCCGTAAATCTTCTTCGCCGCCCGGTTCTCCGTGCGGTCTCGCAGCGTTGCTAAATCCGGCACCAGACCGATAAACCAGAACAGGATTGAAGTCGTGGCATATGTTGAAACGGCAAATACATCCCATACCAGAGGGCTGCGGAACTGCGGCCAGTAGTTCATGGTATTGGGATAAGGAAATAGCCAATAGGCAAGCCATGGCCGGCCCAAATGCAGGACGGGAAACATTCCCGCACAAGCCACGGCAAAAATCGTCATCGCCTCGGCAAAACGATTGATCGAATTCCGCCAGGATTGGCGCAGCAACAGAAGAATCGCCGAAATCAGGGTTCCGGCGTGGCCGATTCCAATCCACCACACAAAATTGACAATCGCGAATCCC
>Ga0187780_10000337_pt1 | contig 35723 bp, 34 predicted proteins | sample 1015_Q2_SP10_20__FD_132429 | JGI IMG/M metagenome (GOLD analysis project Ga0187780, IMG submission 132429) | Tropical peat soil microbial communities from peatlands in Department of Meta, Colombia - 1015_Q2_SP10_20_MG | ecosystem: Environmental > Terrestrial > Soil > Wetlands > Peat | place...
GGTGGACCAGTGCATGTTGCCGTCGCCCATCAGGACGAACTGCGTATCGACTCCCTCCGCAAGGAACGCTTCTGCGAGGGCCTCGTAGAGTTTGGGCATGGGCGCGACACTACTTGGATTATGAGCTGATTTGGTACGCAACAAGCATGCCCGGCGACGCCCAGTCAATTCGATTGAAGCGTTCGTTTTTTCAGTTAGGCTAATACCCGAGCATGTCGCCTAATGGGAGGGTCCGGCCGTGCACCTGCCCCGCCAGTGACGAATCTGGCAAGGGGCTCCAAAGACAAGGAGCACGCCATGTCCCAGAACCTCAATGGCGCAGTTGCACTGATCGGCATTGATATCGGTAAAAACTCATTCCACACGTTGACATTACAGGGATCAAACTCACAGCGCTGTAAAGCATGGTCCAGCGTTGGGAGAGCCGCGGGGCCGGTGTCAGGCCTCATCTTGACGTAATGTCCGTAAATGACGCGTTTTACAGATCAAGACCTCAATTATTGAGGATTGAAATGTCCTTCGGTGACCGCGGGCCTGCCAGCGACTCCAGGAATGCATAAACATCAGCGATGTCGTTGTCCGACAGCACGGCATCGGAAAAGGCTGGCATATCGTTCGACGGGGCGCGGATTAGAGACTTGAAGGCGTCAAAGGGTAGCGCCGTGCGCGCGAGGATTGGCGCCGGGCCGTTAAAGGCGCCTCCCTGACCGGAGCGGCCATGACAGGTGAAGCAGCCTAGGGTCAGGTAGATCCGCCTCCCGTTGGCGACGTCACCAATCGGGCCGCCTTGTGCCAGTGCAACAACGAACGTGCCCGCGCTGAGGGCGGCGACGGCAAGCGCGGAGATTCCGGTGGGCGTAAACGCTTTCATCACGAAAACTCGTCAGCGCGGATCGGTGACGACGTCGACTACCGCCGGCTCGCCGGACTTGACGGCGGCAATGGCGCGCGCAAGCGCGGGGGCGAGGTCCTTGGGGTCGGTAATCGGACCCTCCCCGTGGGCGCCCATGCCGCGCGCGACGGTGGCGTAGTCGATGTTCGGGTCTTTAAGCGTGGTGCCGATATCCATCCGTTCGACGCCGCGGCTATGCCGCGCCGCCATCGCAACCAGATACATGTATTCCTGGTGGTAGGCGCGGTTGTTGTGAACGATGTAGAGGATCGGGATCTTGTGGTGCGCCGCCGTCCACAGCGCACCGGGATTGAACATGAAGTCGCCGTCACCGCCGAAAGCGACCGTGAAACGGCCGTGCTTGTTATTAGCGAGCGCCGCACCGAGCGAAGCCGGCAGGTTGTAGCCAACGCCGCCGCCGCCGTTGAGGCCGTTCCATTGGTGAGGCTTTTTGAAGTCCCATAGCCGGTGCGGCCAAGTCAGGCGGATTGTGGTGCCGACCACGGACCAGTCTTCGTCCTTGATCTTGTCATAGACCTCGGCGCACATGCGGGCCGTTGTGATCGGGCTCGAATCCCAGCCGATCGTCGCATCGGTCTTCGATTGCTCGACCATCGCCATGTGCACCTTCGCGAGCTTTTCACCGCGCGCATTAAAAGCCCTCTTACGATCGTCGTCGATAAGACGCTTCACCGCTTCGGTGAGCGCCGGCAGTGAGGCCTCGCCGTCGCCCGCGATGGCAAGATCGACGTCCTGCCAGCGGCCGAAGTCCTGATAGTTGGACTTCAGGTAGAGATCGCGCACGCCGAGCGTGATGATCTTGGCCCCCTGCTTTGTGGTCGGCTGCGACTGTCGCACGATACGGTCTTTAAAGTGCGTCAGCGTGCCCCAGAGGTCATTCATCTCGATTGCAATGATGACGTCGGCCTGGCTGATGATTCCTCTGCGGAAGCTCTGATTGAGCGGGTGCCGCGAGGGGAAATTCATGCGGCCGACATTGTCGATGACGCCGCATTGCAGGGTTTCGGCAAGCTCGACGAACCTTGCCATTGCTGCAGGCGTTCGCGCCAAACGATCGCAGATGATGACCGGATTTTGCGCCTCGACCAGCATCTTTGCCGCTGCGGCGATGGCACCGGAATCTCCTTGCGGCGGAATCACGGGCTCGAATTTGGGAATGCGCAGGCTTTCCGCATCGCGAATCGGGTTTTCCTGCAATTCGGCATCGAGTGCGAGGAAGACCGGTCCCATCGGCGGTGTGGTTGCGATCTTGTACGCGCGCACGGCGGACTCGGCGAAATGCTGCAATGAGGCGGGTTGATCGTCCCACTTGGTGAATTCGCGCACGAGCTGGCCGATGTCGACGCCGGAATGAACCCATTCGGCGCCGGGCGCGCGCTTATCGGCCTCCATGATGTTGCCGCCCATGACGATGACCGGTACTCGATCGCACCAGGCGTTGTAGATCGCCATGGCGGCATGCTGCAGGCCGACGACGCCGTGACAGGCCATCGCGATCGGCTTACCTTCCATCTTGGCGTAGCCTTGCGCCAGATGGACGGCGATGTCCTCATGCACGCAGGTGATGATTTCAGGCTTGTTGTTGCCGTGATTGACGACGGCTTCGTGTAGGCCGCGGTAGCTCGACGCGCAATTGATCGCCAGATATTCGATGCCGAGAGAGTTGAGCACGTCGACCATGAAGTCGCCGCCACTCGATGTCTGATTCACCGGGTCGCTCGCCGGCGGCATGGTGTCGGCCGCCGCTTGCCGCGGGCCCGGAATTGCAGCCTTCAATCGCTCTTGCGGGGCGGCCGGAATCGCCTTAGCGGCCACCGGCGGAACTATTCCGGCGGCCGCGCCGACAAAGCCTGCACCTTTGAGAAAATTGCGGCGGCTGGAACCGGCGGAATGGCGGCGTTCCGGCATAACTCCTCCCTCCGATGGCAATGTGCCGAGCGAAAATCTACAGACTTTTTGGCTAATTAAATTCTCGCTCAGTTGACGGTTCCGTCAAGCATGATCCGACAATGCAGCTATGCCGCGGCGGCTGGGGATGCTTCTTGCTGCGGTTGCATGAGTCTGCTTTTGATGCTGTGAAAGGCTCCTCGACCGGGGACGGGAATGCCATCGAGTGGAGCCTGCTGAGGCTCCCACGATTCGGAGGAGCCAAGCATGCAAACGGTTACGACAATCGGTTTACGATAACCGCGGTGATGTGCGCGCACTTGTTCCGTTGCTGTCATCACGCCACCTTAGTAATACCGGCATTTCTTACCGGCATCTCAGGGGGCGCTGACGGAGAGTGACGTGAATAGAACGACGTTTATACCGGGCGGCGGCTGGTAGAGCGTGTTGCGCACGCAGAACCCGCCAATTCCGCTTACGGTGGCTAAGCATTGCTGGAAGCTGACAAAGCCGCAATTCATGGCGCCGCCCAGCGGCCCGCCGCTATATTGCGCGCACCAGGGATAATTTTGCGCCCGAACCGCGGTGCTCAGCGCTGGCATAGCAGCGAGAATTGCCAAGGCGGAAAGGATCGTTTTCATTTTCGCCGCTCCCCTTCGAGGTTCAACTGCACTTTCAAACGGGCCACTGGTGCGAGCATTGATCTCGATCAACAACCGGCGCGGCGCCGGTTTCAGCCGACCCGGCGAGCAATTTGAAATAAATTATTGGACGAACAGTCGAAAAATTTCGGTGGAACTTCCAGCGCGTCGTCGCGAATCTGTCTTGCCGCCGCCACGGAATGCCTCTAGCCTCCTCCCGGGGAGAGGGTGTGGTTCGCGGAGGAGGAATCATGGCTCTCCATGCCGAGTCGGCGGTACGGACGCGCTTGGCCAGCTACACAAAGAACAATTGCCCACAATGCGGCGAGTGGCTGCTCGCTCCCGACTGGTCCGAATATCGCAATGAACGCTGCGTGCGGCACATGTGGTCGTGCGAGATTTGCAACTATCAATTCGAGACGACGGTAATCTTCGCCCGGCGGGAAGACTAAAGCACGCGAAGACTGGTCAGTCGGCGGCGCGCTGCGGATAAGCGTGGCGTACGCCGTTGAAATCGGTGACCGACGCAACATCCGCGCTCAGATAATGCGGCCCGATCGGCGCTTTGCCGTGGCCACCGGGAATGTCGAGCACATAGCGGGGCTGACACAGGCCGGAGTAGCGGCCGTGCAGCGCGCGCATTAGGTCTTGGCCTTCGCCGATCGAGGTGCGGAAATGCGCCGTGCCGGGCGCGAGATCGGCATGGTGCAGGTAATAGGGCTTGATCCGGCATTCGACCAGCGCACGCATTAACGCTCCCAATGTCTCCGCATCATCGTTGACCCCCCGCAGCAGAACCGACTGCGACAGCATCGGAATGCCGGCGTCGACGATACGCGCGCAGGCGGTGCGCGCAGGCGCGGTAAGTTCGCGAAGATGATTGGCGTGCAATACGACAAATGTCGCTTTGGCGGTCTTCAACGCGCGCACCAGGGCATCTGAGATACGCTGCGGCGCCGCGACCGGTATGCGCGTGTGAATGCGGATCACTTTGACGTGGTCGATCGCGGCAAGCCGCGTCATCACGTCCTTGAGCCGGCGCGGCGGCAGCAAGAGCGGATCGCCGCCGGTCAAAATCACTTCCCAGATTTGGGCGTTGCGCGAAATGTAGTCGAAGGCTGCCGCGATTTTCGCGGGCGATAAGCCGCCCCGCCCCGGCCCGACCATTTCGCGGCGAAAGCAGAAGCGACAGTACACGGCGCAGGCGTTGACTAGCTTCAGAAGGACGCGATCCGGATAACGGTGAACGATACCCTCAACGGGACTATGCGTTTGGTCGCCGATCGGGTCCGGTCTTTCTTCGGGTCGGAGCTGAAGTTCCCGCTCGTCGGGAATGAATTGCCGCGCGATCGGATCGTCGGGGTCCGCAGCATCGATCAGATCGGCAAGGATGGGGGTGATCGCCACTGCATAGCGTGCGGCGACGTTTTGCAAACCGGCAAGCCGGTCGCGGCCGACGAGCCGCGCTTCGACAAGATCGGACGGTTGACGCAAGGATTTTCCGGATGCCGGCATGGCTGACCTCGCTTGTTAAATTCGCCTGATGTCTTTTTGCCGCTCTCGCCGGCGCAGCGTCGAGGGCATCGCTTTATTGCGTCGGATCGAGCGGAGTCCAGAGCACTTGATCGATGCGTGAGGCGCCCGTCGCCAGCATGACCAGCCGGTCAAGGCCGAGCGCAATGCCGCTCGCCGGCGGCATTTGCGCAAGGGCGGCGATAAAATCCTCGTCGATCGGATAGCGCTGGCCGTAGATGCGTTCCTTCTCGGCCATTTCGCGTTCTAGCCGCCCGCGCTGTTCGGCGGCATCAGTCAGTTCGCCGAAGCCGTTGGCAAGTTCGACGCCGCAAACGTAAAGCTCGAAACGCTCGGCGACGCGCGCGTCCCGCGCCGGCCGCGCCAAGGCCGAGAGCACGGCCGGATATTCGTCGAGGATCGTGGCGCGGCCGATGCCGAGATTGGGCTCGATCCGCTCCACCAGCACGCGGCTGAAAATATCGGCCCAGCGATCGTCCGCGGCGATCCGAATGCCGGCCGTCTCGGCGGCGCGCGCCAAGCTCGCGCGATCCGCCGCGCCGTCCGGAAGGCTCGCCAAGAGATCGATACCGGCAAAGCGCGCGAAAGCCTGCGCGACGGTGAGCCGTTCGGGTTCGGCGAATGGATCGGCACAGCGGCCGCGAAACGTCAATTGCCGAGTGTCTGCTGCGCGGGCCGCCTCGTGCAGCATCGCCGCGCAGTCGGTCATCAGCGCACTATAGGGTTCACCGGCGCGATACCATTCAACAAGGGTGAACTCCGGATGATGCAACGCGCCGCGCTCGCGATTACGAAACACTTTCGCGAATTCGACGACGCGCGTCTCGCCCGCCGCCAGCAGTTTCTTGCATGCGAATTCCGGGGAGGTCCGCAGATAGAGCGGCGTCGGCACGCCGTCCGTCGTCATCAGCGTCGTGGCGAAAGCATGCAGGTGGGTTTCATTGCCGGGGGAAATCCGCAAGGTTCCCGTCTCCACCTCGACGAATTCATGGCCGGCGAACCAGGCCCTCAATGCTGCCACGATCCGCCCCCGCGCCAAAAGAAAGGGACGGCGGTCAGCGTGAATATGGGCCGCCCAAAGCGGCGAGAGAGACGGCGGAAGGCGCGGCATGGTCCGGTCCGGGGACGGTAGAGAAATTGCTGGCGATAAGGTCCAGGATCAGTATGGTGCGGCCGGAATCGTAAAGCCATTCATGTTGAGGATGCCGTGAAAGTCATCGCCAGCTCGCTGCGGAAAGGCAATATCGTCGAAATCGACGGCAAACTCGGGGTCATCATGGCCGCCGAGAACATCCACCCCGGCAAGGGCACCCCAGTGACCCAGCTCGATGTCCGCCGCATCGCCGACGGCGTCAAGGTCTCGTTGCGCTACAAGACCACCGACCAAGTCGAGCGCGCATTCGTCGAGGACCGCAAGCATCAATACCTCTATCAAGACAGCGACGGCTTCCATTTCATGAATATGGAAAGCTACGACCAAGTCGCCGTGCCGGCAGACATTATCGGCGACCAGGCGGCTTATTTGCAGCCCGAGATGGAGGTGACCATCAGCCTGCACGAGGGCGTCCCGGTCGCGATCGAACTACCGCCCAAGGCGGTGCTCGAAGTAGTCGACACGGAACCTACGGTGAAAGGGCAAACGGCCGCCTCATCCTACAAGCCGGCGTTGCTGTCGAACGGGGTCCGCACAATGGTACCGCCATTTGTCACCACGGGTACCAAGATTGTCGTCATGACCGCTGACGGCAGCTACGTCGAACGTGCAAAGGACTGAGCACGCCCGCGTAGACATCCACGGCGTCCAGCGCTTCTTTCCTGAATATTTGTTCATCGCGCCGGCAATTACCGTGAAAAGCCGGCACAGCGCCGCTTGGCATGGCGGGCGGCGGACGCGATATTAGCAAGAGCCGAGTCCAATCGCGGGGACCGAAGCTTGCGTGCTTCGTGCAAGATTTACGACTGGCTGCTCGCAGCGGCGCTCGCTTGCCCGGTGGCCACCGCGTCGTGTGATGCAGTCTTTGCGGGCTGCAAGCCGGATCATTTCAAGCCGCCGTTTTTCGTCAAAAACATGGGAGCTTGTGCATTCGACCCCGAGACGCTCCGCTATGCCGGGACGCCGCTTCAACAAGCGATCTGCCTGATGCGCGGGATGGATGCGTCGAGGAATCTCGCGCCGCCCTTGCCGCGCTTGCCCGCTGCGCTCTCAAACCGCATCGGACAAACCACCGGACTGCCGTCGCGCGCAACGCTCAGCAATTATCTTGCCGAGCAAGGCCTCGAAGGCGATTTCGGCGACTATCTATGGCTGCCCGTGTCGCGCGCTCACGACAACGATCTCGAGGCGCCGATGGCGCGATATTTCGTCATCCACGATACCAGCGGACCAAATTACGGCCGTGCGTCTTTCCCGGACGACATCGACGAAAGTCCGAAGCTCAACGACTTACGCAATTTCGATTGCCCGGACGGATGGGGCAAAGCTCACGTTTTCATCAGCCGCACCGGCGAACTTCTGGTGGGTCACGACTACTCAATTCCGTGGCGCGAAACCAAATTCGAGCAAGCAGTAGAATTCGGCGGCGCGCTGCAAGGGCTGTTCCTGCACAACGAACTCATCCAGCCTCGGCGGAGCGCGCCCGGGCACGGCCGGCGCAATGACGCGCGATCGCCCGATCCCGCTTTTACCGCCGCTCAATACGATCGGCTGGCGCTCCTCTATGTCATCGCCAGCGTCCGGGCCGAACGATGGCTGGTCCCCGCGTTCCATGCCGCGATCGACGCGGATATCGCCAACGGCCACGACGATCCGTTAAATTTCGACATCGACAGTTTTGCGCGGAGCCTGGACGGCCTGATGGTGAACTTGGGAAGGCCCGATCAGATTCAGGCATCCCACCAATAAAGTGTTCCGGGAGGTCCCGTCCCCTGCTCGGTCCGAATTTCTTTGCCCGCGCAGTTGCAATTCGTCGATGAGCTCTGCGCTCGGGTCGTGTCAACTATGGCAATGATCGGCTCAAGACCGGCATTGAGCCGCCCGACGGCTATGGCGGCGCCGGTCTTCTCGCCCGGTTGCGCCAAGGCTCGTGATCCGGTTGGATGTGGCCGCCGCGGCTTCGCCAAGGGCTGAGCCGAGCCTTCAACGCTACAATGCAAGGAATACCCGTTATGACGCCGCCTCCTTCCGCAACCGCTCGCGCCAAATCCAACGAGGCCGATCCGGCCGTCGCCGGCATCGAACGCCCCACCCCGGCCGGCGCGAACGCACCGGGTTTCGGCAGCGATTTGATCGCGGATGCGTTGCGCTCGCTCGATATTCCCTACATCGCGCTCACGCCGGGGGCGAGCTATCGCGGGCTGCACGACAGCATCGTCAACTATCTCGGCAATACCAAGCCGCAAATGCTGCTTTGCCTGCATGAAGAAGCCGCCGTCGCCATCGCGCACGGCTACGCCAAGGTGACGGGAAAGGCGCTCGTCACCGCGGTGCATTCGAATGTCGGCCTGATGCACGCGACCATGGCGATGTTCAACGCCTGGTGCGACCGCATGCCGGTCGTCGTGCTCGGCGCCACCGGTCCGGTCGATGCCGTCAAGCGCCGGCCATGGATCGATTGGATTCACACCGCGCGCGATCAAGGCGCGCTAGTGCGCGAATACACCAAATGGGACGACCAACCGACCTCGCCGGGCGCCGCGCGCGAGGCGATTTTGCGCGGCACGTGGATCGCAAACACCGTGCCGCGCGGACCGGTCTACATCAATTTCGACGCCGAATTGCAGGAAGCGAAGATTTCCGAGCAGCTTTCGCCGATCGATGTGGCGCGTTATATGCCGCCGATTGCAACAGCGGCGCCGGCCGAGCTAGTGCGACAGGCAGCGGCCATTCTGAAGGATGCGAAGCAGGTTTTGATGCTCGCAGGCCGGACGTCGCGCAGTCCCAAGGTTTGGAATGCGCGCGTAGCGCTTGCCGAAGCGCTCAATGCGCGCGTTGTCACCGATCTCAAGATCGGCGCGAGCTTTCCGACCGACCATCCGCTCTATGCCGGTTCGCCGCGCGCGATCACCCCGGAAAGCGTCGATGGACTGAAGAACGTCGATGTCGTTCTCAGTCTCGACTGGGTCGACCCTGCCGGCGCGCTCCGCCATTTCGGACCCACTCCCTCGGTCAAGGTCATTCAAATCTCCCTCGACCATCGCATTCATAATGGCTGGAGCATGGATCATCAGGGGCTGCCGCCGGTCGATTTACTGTTATCGGCCGACCCCGATCTGGTATTGCCCGAGCTGGTTAGGGAAATCGGCAAGAGCGCAAAGCCCCACGCCGTGCCGTCGCCGCGCAAAACGCCGGACAAGGAGCCGACCGGCTTCACTAACGAACATATCGCGCGGGCGCTGCGCACCGTGATCGATGAGCGTCCGGTCACCTATACGCATTTACCGTTGTCGTGGGACGACAGCTGGCTCGTGTTCCGTCACCCGCTCGATTATGTCGGGTCCGACGGCGGCGGCGGCGTTGGCGGCGGCCCGGGCATTTCCGTGGGCGCGGCGCTGGCGCTGAAAGGATCGGGACGTTTGCCGGTCGCGATCTGCGGCGATGGCGATTTTCTCATGGGCGTCACTGCAGTGTGGACCGCCGTGCATTACAAGATTCCGCTTCTATTCGTGCTGGCCAATAACCGTTCGTTCTACAATGACGAATTGCATCAGGAACGCATGGCGCGGGCGCGCAATCGTCCGATCGAGAACAAATGGATCGGCCAGCGCATGTCGGAGCCCGAAGTGGATCTCGCCGCAATGGGCCGTGCACAAGGCGCGGTCGGATTTGGCCCCGTGACCAAGCCCGGCGATCTTGCTGGCGTCTTGGCAAAGGCCGTCGCGGCTGTGGAAGCGGGCCAGGTGGCCGTTGTCGACGTGCGTGTTGAGCCGGGTTACACCGCGGCGATGACCGCTGCCATGACGCGCGCCGGGAGTTAAAGCAACTTAACGCCGCCAGGTCTTACAATTTGAAGGTTTCGTAGGTCGCGGGGTGAAACAATTCATCCACCGTGAGGCGCCGTGACGAGAGACCTTCGCCGTGATGCTGCGCCAGGAAATAATCGAGGACCTTCCGGTTTGGGGTGACGCCGTATGACCAAAAATCGTCGCCCATCAGGCCGCGCGCCTCTCTAAGCCGCTCTTCGACAAACGGCAGCGTGACCTTCGTCGCCGAAGTGTCCGACAGTTTTTTCAGTCCCGCTTGCTTTGCCTGCTCAAAGGCCTTGAACACCGCGCCGGGCAGCCAGGGATGCCGCTCGGCAAGTTCGCGGCGGATGCCGACGACATGCATGATCGGGAAAAAGCCGGTGCGCTTGAAATAGTCCTTCGCCACCGCGGTCGGATCGGGAAACAGCCAGCCGACATGCGGATGGCCTCTTTCGATCAAAGTAGGCGGACGCGGCGCGATAAACCCGTCGATTTCGCCGGCTTCGAGCAGTCCGGAGATGGTTGAGCCTTCCGGCGCATTGTCGAGGCGCACGCCCGGCGGCAATTTCACCGCGATCTTTTCCGGCCGTCCCGCCTCCTCGATGCCGCCGCGGATCCAATGAACATCGGAGCGCTTGACGCCATAGTCGTCTTCGAGAAAGGCGCGCGCCCACACGTTCGCGGTCAACTGATATTCCGGAACGCCGACCTTGCGCCCCTTGAGATCCGCCGGCTTCTTGACGCGATCGGTGCGAACGTAGATGGAGGTGTGGCGAAAGGCACGCGAGACGAACGCGGGCACCGCGATATAGGGGCAATCGTTTTGCGCGGTCTTGACCGTGTAGCTCGACAGCGACAGCTCGCAAATATCGAATTCCGCGGCGCGAAAAGCACGAAAGAATATCTCTTCCGGAACGAGCGTCATATAGACAGGGTCGACGCCGTCGATTTGCACGCTGCCGTCGATCAAAGCCCTGGTGCGGTCGTAATCGCCCACGGCGACCGAGAGATTGAGTTTGGCCATTTGACTGCCCTGTATGCCCCTTGAAGCGACATTGCGCACCCAGATAGCCGCTCCTTGCCGTTCATGCCAAGATGGCCGCCAGATCGGCTGCCGCGACACGCGGCCTGGCGCAAGCGCGCACTTGTCGACAAGGTCTTAGATGAAACGGCACGGCATCCTGGCTTTCGCCATCTTTCTGGCCGGCACGGTCATAGCCCGCTGCGAAGGCGCGTCCGTTTATAGCGATGCCGGAAACATTTTCATCGATCGCGATGGGACCAAGACCAAGCTCACGACCTCCGAAATGGACGTCGATCCGGTCCTGTCGCCCAACGGCGCCTTCGTCGTCTATACGCGACAGGGCCGCGGCCGCACGCTGCGCGGCTATGACCCCGACCAGTTTTGCTCGACCGAGCCGCGGCCGGACGAGCCGCGCCGGATCAATGCCGACGGCACCGGCGATCGCCTGTTACTGTCGGGCCGCAAAGGACATCCCGAAGACCAACTTTGCGATTTCAAAAATAAGCAGTTCAGTTCGGACGGAAAACGCCTCTATTTCCTCACGCCGGATTGGGCCACATCGGACGCGCTTCATGTGTTTGACATGCGCAGCGGCGAGGAACATTTCCTCCTGCCGGCCAATGATCTTTTGGTGTTGAGTTTTTGTTCGAATAAATACAAGGACAATCTCGTCGTGCTGTCTCACCGCTATTTCCTCTTCGGTGGCAGCTACGATTGGTACTGGCTTTTCGATCCGACTGGCAAAAAGGAGTTTGGACCGCTCGGCGAATTCGACAATCCCGAAGAGGTGGCCCGTCAAGCGCACGGCGCGTGGTGCGAAGACAAGTCGTGATATCCCACTAGCCTCATGTTAGCATATTTTCGATAGCTTGGTCCGTCCTCTCAAAGGGTGCCCGTTCAGGTCCGGCCGGCAGCCGGCTCGGCCGGCGCAATATCGGTTAGCCTGAACTGAACGCGTTCCTCGCCCTGCCAGCGGTCGAGCGCGAAACTGCCGGCGGCATGGACCCGACTGCCGCGACTGTTGCGCAGCGCGATCCCCAGCTTCTGTCCGGCGGCACGAAATGCGATCGCATTGACGGCGGCGCCGTCCGCCGATTTCAGGCGAAGGCGCATGTGCGCCTGGCCAACCTCCTCCGCATAAGTCACCGTGTGCGCCGGTAGCGCGATGACGGGCTCCGGATTGCCGGACCCGAACGGGCCGGCGCGGCCGATCATGGCGACAAGATCGGCGTCCGCGGCCGCCGCCGAAATGGCTCCGTCGATCAAAAGCCCGTTGGCGCGGCGCGCCCGCTCGACATCGGCGGCGAGCGTTTCCTCGAGAAACGCGCGCAGCGGCGCCAAAGCGCTCTTGCGCAAGGTCACGCCCGCCGCCATAGCGTGGCCGCCGCCCTTCAGCAAAAGCCCCTCGGCCACGGCACGCCGCACGGCGCGGCCGATATCCACGCCGACAATGGAGCGGCCCGAGCCGGTCCGATCCCGCCCGGCTCTAGCGCGATGGCAAAAGCGGGGCGGGCGAATTTCTCTTTCAGTCGCGCGGCAACCAAGCCGACAATTCCGGGATGCCAGCCCTCCGCGGCGGTGACGACGACCGCGCCCTTCTCCTCGATCCCGAGCGCGGCGCTCGCTTCGGCCTCGGCCTGAGCCAAGGTCTCCAGCTCGATCGCCTGCCGTTCTCTGTTGAGCCGATCGAGTTCGGCGGCGATCTTAGCCGCTTCGATGGGATCCTCTTCGAGGAGAAGCCGCACGCCGAGATCGGCGCGGCCGATGCGGCCGCCGGCATTGATCCTCGGGCCGAGCAAAAAGCCGAGATGCCAAGCTTCCGGCGGGCCTGAAAGGCGCGCCGCGTCCATCAGGCTGACGTGCCCGGCGCGCTCGCGCCGCCGCAGCGCGATAAGCCCTTTGGCGACAAAGGCCCGATTGAGTCCGACGAGCGGCACCACATCGGCGACGGTGCCGAGCGCGACATCGTCAAGATAGGCGAGCAGATCGGGCTCGGGCCGGTCCGCATTCCAAAATCCGCGGCCGCGCAATACCCGATTGACGGCCACGACCGTCATGAAAGTCAGACCGGCGGCGGCGAGATGACCAAGTCCGGACAGATCGTCGCGCCGGTTCGGATTGACGATGGCCACAGCAGGCGGCAGCTCTTCGTCCGCTTGGTGGTGATCGATGACGATGACGTCGAGCCCCAGCGCCTTCGCCTCGGCGAGCGGTTCGATACTGGTCATGCCGCAATCGACGCAGACGAGAAGCGTTGCGCCGCGCTCGGCAAGCGCGCGCACGGCTTCGGTATTGGGCCCGTAGCCTTCGAACAAGCGATCGGGAATGTGAATGATCGGCTCGCTGCCGCATTGGCGGAGAAGACGCGCCAGCAAGGCGACGGAAGTCGCGCCGTCCACATCGTAATCGCCGAAGATCGCCACGGTCTCGCCACGCACCGCCGCATCGGCGATCCGCTCCGCGGCGTCTTTCATCGCGGTCAGCGCATGTGGATCGGGCATAGACCGCTTGATGGTCGGGTCGAGAAACGCATCGACGGCATCGGTTTCGATATCGCGGCCCGCCAGGATACGCGCGAGCAGCTCCGGCAGCGCATGATGTTGCGCGATCCCGAGTGCGCGCGCAGCCCCGCGATCGTCGAGCCGATCGCGCCAGACGCGCCCGGTCGCCGAATTCTCGACGCCAAGGAATAAGCGGCTCTCTGCCATTTTGGTCGTTCCGGCGCGCCACGCGGCGGCGTCCGCGACGACGCTATCCGATTCAACGCGTGGCATTCAACTTATCTAAACTTGTCGAGCTGGCGGTGCTCGGCTCTGATCCAGCGGATAGTTCCGCTTGTCGAGCGCATGACAACCGTTTCGGTTTCGATCGCGTCTCTGCCGAACTGCACACCGCGCAACATACGGCCATCGGTGACGCCGGTCGCCGCGAACAGGCAATCGCCCCTCACCATATCCTCTATCTCGTACCTCTTGCGCGGGTCCTTGATGCCCATTCTGGCGGCGCGTTCGCGCTTTTCCTCGGTATCGAGGACGAGCCGCGTCTGCATCTGGCCGCCGATGCAGCGCAGCGCCGCGGCGGCCAGCACGCCTTCCGGCGCGCCGCCGATACCGAGATAGATATCGACGCCAGTTTTGTCCGGATCGGCGGTGTGGATAACGCCGGCGACGTCGCCGTCGGTGATCAGACTGACCGCCGCTCCGGCTTTGCGCACGGCATTGATAAGCTCGGCGTGGCGTGGGCGATCCAGGATCATCGCGGTAATCGCGTGCGGTTGCACGCCTTTGGCCTTGGCCAGATTGAGAATGTTCTCTTCCGGCGGCGCGTCGAGATCGACGACGCCCATCGGATAGCCGGGACCGACCGCGACCTTGTCCATATAGATATCCGGCGCGTGCAGGAGCGTACCGTCCTCGGCCATCGCCAGCGTTGCGATGGCGCCCGGCATGTTCTTCGCGCACAGCGTCGTGCCCTCCAGCGGATCGACGGCAATATCGACCTTCGGACCCGCTTTGGTGCCAACTTTCTCGCCGATGAATAGCATCGGCGCTTCATCCATCTCCCCTTCCCCGATGACCACAGTCCCGTCGATGGCGAGGCTGGAGAGCTCGCGCCGCATCGCGTCAACGGCAGCCTGGTCCGAATTTTTCTCGGCGCCGCGGCCGCGCAGCCGCGCCGCGGCGACAGCCGCCCGCTCGGTCACCCGCACGATTTCGAGCGTCAGCACACGCTCAAGGCTCGATTGCAGGCGCACGGGCTTTAACGACATTCGGCAATCTCCAGGTCGTAACTCCAGGCCCCGATTATGCTCGCTCGATCCGGATGACCTGCGGCCGTCCGTAAACAACCCGATCCCGGCGCACCGCAGCAAGAGCCTTGTGGATAGCATCTTCGCTGGTGGCATAGGTGATCATGATCACGGGCACTGCTTCGCCGGAGCGCCCCGGCTGCAGCGCGCCAGGTGATCCGGCCTCGTGGCGCTGCACGATCGATTCGAGCGAGATTTTCTGCTGCGCCAGCCGACGCGCGATGGTTGCCGCCGTGCCCGGCCGGTCGCGCGCCAGGAGCCGAATATAGTAACCGCCTTCGTGATGCTGCATAGGCGCCTTGCGGATAGGGGTCATGCGTGCGGCGGGCCGTCCGAAGGGCGGCGTGCGCACCCCCCGCGCGATATCGGCGAGATCGGCGACGATGGCGGAGGCGGTTGCGGTGCCGCCGGCGCCGGGGCCGACCAGCGTGATAGGCGCAAGCCCTTCGGCATCGACCGTAACCGCGTTGGTGACACCCATAACTTGGGCAATGGCGGAATCCCTCGGCACCATCGTCGGATGCACACGCTGCTCGATGCCTTCTTCCGTTTTCACCGCCACGCCTAGAAGTTTGACCCGATAGCCGAGTTCGGCGGCAGCCTTAAGGTCAGCCGGCGTGATCGAGGAAATGCCTTCGGTATAGACGGCGCGCGGATCGACCTTGGTGCCGAACGCCAAGCTCGCCAGAATGGCAAGCTTTTGCGCGGTGTCGTGGCCCTCGACATCGAAACTGGGATCGGCCTCGGCATAACCGAGCCGCTGCGCTTCCTTAAGGCATTCGGCAAAGTCGAGCCGGTCCTGCTCCATGCGCGTGAGGATGTAGTTACAGGTGCCGTTGAGGATTCCATAGATACGCGCGAATGACGCGCCGTTGAGGCCTTCCCGCAGCGTTTTCACGATCGGAATGCCGCCGGCGACGGACGCCTCGAAATTGAGCGCCACGCTATGGCGTTCGGCGAGCGCCGCAAGCTTTTGCCCGTGCGCGGCAAGGAGCGCCTTGTTGGCGGTGACAACCGGTTTTCCGGCAGCAAGCGCGGTCTCGACGGCAAGCTTCGCAGGACCCGCCGCGCCACCGATGACCTCGACCAGCACGTCGATCGCGGGGTCACGCGCCAGCGCCACCGGATCGCCTACCCAGCGAAATTTGCGCAGATCGAAAGCGCGTTTTTTGCTGCGCGATCGCGCACTGATCGCGACAACCTCGATGCCGCGCCCGCAACGCGCCAGCAATTTGTCGTGTCCTTGTTCCAGTACTTCGATGACGGCGCTGCCGACGGTGCCAAGCCCGGCAAGACCGACTCTTAGCGGTTTAGCCATAACGCGTCGTCCGAACTGCGGTGAATTAAGACGCGATCAGCGTCGCGTCGCCAGCGGAACGACGTTGTGCAGCATTTCCGGCCCTGTTTCAAGAAAGCGCCGGATATTGCGGGCCGCCTGACGAATACGCTGCTCGTTTTCAACGAGCGCAATACGCACATGGCCTTCGCCATGTTCGCCGAAGCCCGCGCCGGGCGACACTGCAACGCCCGCTTTCTCGACGAGCAGCGTCGAGAATTCGACGCTGCCCAGCGTTCGGAATGGATCCGGGATCGGCGCCCAGGCGAACATCGAAGCCGAAGGCGGCGGCACCCGCCAGCCGGCACGGCCGAACGAGTCGACCAGCGCCTCGCGCCGGCGCCGATAGGTCGATCGCATCTCGTGAATGCAATCGTCGGCACCGTTGAGCGCCGCCGTCGCAGCCACTTGAATGGGCGTGAACGCGCCATAGTCGAGGTACGACTTCACCCGTCCCAGGGCAGCGATGACACGTTCATTGCCGACGGCAAAGCCGATCCGCCAGCCCGGCATCGAATAGGTCTTAGACATCGAGGTGAATTCGACCGCAATATCCATCGCGCCCGGGACCTGCAATACCGAGGGCGGCGGGTTGTTGTCGAAATAGACCTCGGCATAGGCAAGATCGGACAGCACCAGAAGCGAGTGCTTTTTCGCAAACGCAATCAGTTCGCGATAAAAATCGAGGCTGGCCACACAAGCGGTCGGGTTCGACGGGTAGCACACCACAACTGCGATCGGTTTCGGAATGGAGAACAGGACAGCGCGCTCGAGCGCGCCGAAGAAGGCATCGTCGGCTTCGACCGGGACCGAGCGAATTGCACCGCCCGCCATGAGGAAGCCGAAAACGTGAATGGGATAGGTTGGATTGGGCACGACGATGATATCGCCTGGCGCAGTAATCGCCTGCGCCACATTGGCGAAGCCTTCCTTTGAGCCGAGCGTCGTTATGACTTGCGTCTCAGGATTGAGCTTTACGCCGAACCGGCGTGCATAATAGGCCGCTTGGGCGCGGCGTAAGCCTGCGATCCCGCGCGAAGCCGAATAGCGATCGGTGCGGGGCTTGCCGACCGTCTCTTTCAATTTTTCGACCACATGGGCGGGCGTCGGCAGGTCGGGATTGCCCATGCCGAGATCGATAATATCGGCGCCGCCGTTGCGGGCCGCCGCCTTGGCGCGATTGACCTGCTCGAACACATAAGGCGGAAGCCGGCGAATGCGATAAAACTCTTCCATGGATATTTCCGGCAAGTCGTTTTCTCGAACGCTCTCAATACACTATGGGCGGAATATTATCACTTAGTTTCGGCCCCCGCCGCCTGAGCAGTAGCGGCGGTCGGAGACGAATCCGCCGGGGTCTTTTTGGCGGCGGCGGCCGCATTGGCCGATTTCGCCGCGGGACCGGCCGAAGCCTTGCTCTGGGTACCCTGCGCTTCACTGTTTAAGCGATTACGATCGCTGATCAGATCTTCCGTCGCCTGCTGGACCTGCTGGGCGTCGAGCGGCGCCTCAGTGCGCGGCGGCGGCATATCGTGCACGGCGGGGAAAGCCGAAGGATAGTCTACGCCTGGGGAACAAGCCGATACGGCAAGGCAAGCGGCAGCCGCAAATATAAGCGCGGTAGACGCAGCAAAACTTACAGAGAGTCTTGCAGAAAGACTTGCACAAAGACTTGCAAGTTGACCAGCAAAGCCCGGCGCGATGCGGACGGTCGCACGCTTGCGCATGCCAGTCGTTGCCCTGCCGTCCGTTGCCGAACTGTTCGCCGTCATTCCGCTTCTCCGCCGTGGCCGTGCCCTAGCCGCGGCCGGTCCTTGGCCCGATGCCGTATGAGAAAGCACGTAGCCAGCCCCGCGTTGCGACGAAAATATATAGAGCCCCAATAATTTACGATAATCAACTGAGAGATCACCGAAAGATCACGCTAACCAGCTAATATGTCGAAACAAGGACCGGCCCGCCCAGGCGGATTACCGGGGTACGATTGTCTCGAAATGCAGCCGCGGGCACACTTGTAGGCTGCACGCGAACAGGCCATTTCAGGACCAGCGGACCGAAAAGTCGTCCCGGTCTCTAAAGGAAACGTCCCGTGAGAGCTCCGTCACAGGAATCGGTGCAGCAAAAATCTGCGGCGCAAGCAAAATCAAAGACGCCGCCGAAACAACAGCCTGCCCCACCGATTCCGGCCAAGATCGGGATTCTGGATATCGAGGAATTTTCACGCAATTTGGCGCGGCTCGTCGAGGAAGGCGGGCGAGCGCTGGCGGCTTATCTGAAGCCGCGCGAGGAACCCCGCGACGACAGCGAACTCGCCGACGAGGTCACCGAAGTCGTCAAGACGCTCGGCCAAGTCGGGGAATATTGGCTCGCCGACCCGCAGCGCACGATCGAACTCCAGACGAGCCTCGGCAAGGCCTATCTCGATCTATGGGCCTCCGCGGTGAAGCGGCTTGCCGGCGAGCCGGCGGCACCCGTAGCCACGCCCGCTCCTGGGGACAAGCGCTTCAACGACCCCGAATGGACGCAAAACCAGTTCTTCGATTTCCTGAAACAGGCCTACCTTCTGACCGCGCAATGGGCGGACAAATTGGTGGATGCCGCCGATCTCGATCCGCATACCAAGCAGAAGGCCGAATTTTACATGCGGCAGATCACCAATGCGCTGGCGCCGACCAACTTCGTGCTCACCAATCCCGAGCTCTTGCGCGAAACGCTGACCTCCAATGCCGACAACCTGGTGCGCGGCATGCACATGCTCGCCGAAGACATCGAGCGCGGGCGCGGACATTTGCGGATCCGCCAATCAGATTCTTCGATGTTCGAGGTCGGGCGCAATCTGGCGACAACGCCGGGCAAGGTTATCTTTCAGAACGAGCTCATGCAGCTCATTCAATATGCGCCCTCGACCGAGACCGTGCTGAAACGGCCGCTTTTGATCGTGCCGCCCTGGATCAACAAATATTACGTCCTGGACCTGACGCCGGATAAGTCGTTCATCAAATGGTGCGTCGATCAGGGCCTGACGGTCTTTTGCATTTCGTGGGCCAATCCCGACGCGCATCTCGCGCAGAAGACCTTCGACGACTACGTGCGGCAAGGACCTCTCGCCGCGCTCGACGCGATCAAGCAGGTAACCGGCGAGGACAAGGTCCATACCATGGGCTATTGCGTGGGCGGTACGCTGCTTGCGGTCACGCTTGCCGCCATGGCGGCTCGGCACGACAAGCGGATCGCTTCGGCGACCCTTTTTGCCGCTCAAGTCGATTTCACCTATGCGGGCGACCTGAAGGTTTTCGTCGATGAAGAGCAGGTGGCGACTCTCGAACATAGGATGGCCGAACGCGGCTACCTTGACAGCCGATCGATGGTGACGGTGTTCAACCTGTTGCGCTCGAACGATCTATTGTGGCCCTATGTCATCAACAACTATTTGAAAGGAAAGGCGCCCTTCCCGTTCGATCTGTTGTACTGGAATTCGGACGCGACGCGATTGCCGGCCGCCAACCATTCCTTCTACCTGCGCAATTGCTATCTCGATAACAAACTTTCGAAGGGCGGCGTGATCATCGACAACACGCCGATCGATCTGAAAGCGGTTACCGTGCCGATCTACAATTTGGCGACGCGCGAAGATCATATAGCACCGGCCAAGTCGGTGATGTTCGGCTCGAAATTCTTCGGCGGCGACGTCAGATTCGTCGTTTCCGGTTCGGGGCATATCGCGGGCGTGATCAACCCGCCGGCAAAGAAGAAATATCAGTACTGGACCGGGCCGAAGCCTCGCAGCGCCGATATCGAAGGCTGGCTTGCGAAAGCGAAGGAACATCCCGGCTCATGGTGGCCGGATTGGCTGCTATGGATCACCCGGCAAAGCCCGACCGAAGTGCCCGCGCGCATGCCGGGCGGTGGCGCGCTCAAGCCGATCGAAGATGCGCCGGGCAGCTACGTCAAAGTTCGCGACTAGACCTTGTGTCGATCGCGCGAAGGCAGTTCGCGCATTTTTGACCCGAACGTTATGCACAGGCCTTCCAAGCTTCGCCGTTAGCTGCGACAGTCGCGGCGCGGAAATTCCGCGACGCCGGGGAGGAACGACATGTCGAAGGAAATATTTTGGCTCGTGCTGACGGTAGCGATGACGGGCCTGTTCTGGGTGCCTTACATTCTCGACCGCATCATGGTGCGCGGGCTCATGGGTGCGATGGCTAATCCGAGCCCGAACGACAAGCAGCAATCGGCATAGGCGCGGCGGATGATGGCCGCCCATACCAACGCGGTAGAAAATCTCGTCATCTTCGCACCGCTTGTTTTGGTAACCCAAGCCTTGGGCATTACGACCGCAGTGACCGCTTTCGCCTGCGCGCTCTATTTCTGGTCGCGCCTTGTCCATGTCGTGGTTTACACGCTCGGCATCCCCGGGCTGCGCACGATCTCTTTTGCCGGCGGATTTGCGGCCCAGGCGCTGCTGGTGCTCGCGATCTTTAAGCTGATCTAAATTCTACTCTTTAGGGGAACAGCGCGACTTGCTCTAGTCCCAACGTCTCCGGAAAGCCGAGCATGACGTTCATGTTCTGCACCGCCTGACCGGAGGCCCCCTTGGTCAGATTGTCGAGCGTCGATCCGATAATGGCCCGGCCGGGAACACGATCGGCGACGACACCGATGAATGTCATATTGGAGCCGCGAACGTGCCGCGTCTGCGGCGTCGCGCCGAAGGGCAGCACGTGGACGAACGGCTCCCGTGCGTATGCCTCGGCGAGCAGCGCATGGAGATCCGGCGGCGCCGCCTTTACGCCGCGCACATAGATCGTGGAAAGAATGCCGCGATTCATGGGAACAAGGTGCGGGGTGAAACTCACCACCACGTCTCGGCCCGCCGCGTTCGAAAACTCCTGGTCTAGTTCGGCCATGTGGCGATGATGGCCCACGCCATAGGCATGGAAGCCTTCGGATACTTCCGAAAACAGCATCTCCTCGCGCGCCGCCCTGCCGGCTCCGGTCATGCCCGACTTCGCATCGATGACGATTTCGTCCGGATCGATGGCCTTGGCCTTCAAAAGCGGAATGAGCGCAAGCTCGGCGCAGGTCGTGTAGCAGCCCGGATTGGCCACGAGCCGCGCCGTCTTGATCTTGTCCCGATAAATCTCGGTGAGACCATAGACGGCGGCCTTTTGCTGTTCCGGCGCGGCATGCGGATGGCCGTACCAACGCGCGTAAGCTGCTTGATCGGCGAGACGGAAATCAGCCGACAAATCCACGACCCTGGTGCGCGCGGTGAGCGTCAACACATCCTTGACCACCTTTTGCGTCGTGCCGTGCGGCAGAGCGCAGAAAACGAGGTCAAGGTTCAGCGTTTTCCAATCGGCGTCCTCAAGCGAGGTCAGCGCCGGCAGCGCATAAGGCGAAAATTGCGGAAAGACGTCCGCGATGGACTTGCCGGCCCGCCGTTCGGCCGTCAAGAGCACAATTTCCACACGCGGATGGCGCAGCAGCAAGCGGACCAGTTCCGCTCCGGTATAGCCCGAAGCGCCGAGCACGCCGATTTTCACTTTGGGAGGATCGTTTATCACCGACTTAGCCATGATCCGGATCAACCTTTGCGCTCGAGAGACGCTAGGCCGAATCCGCACAGATTATCAAAGGAATGTGCCGCGGACCCGGCGGCACGAGAGGAAAAGTGTTACACGCGGGCGCGCGTCCGTGCCGGAAAGCGTGAAGTTTCGCGGCGGCGCAGTAAATACTCAAAAGAAGTAACGGCGGGTGACCTGTTCATGACGGCGATATAAAGCGCAATTCGCCAAGGGTCAATCGGACCGGCGCTCATGCTTTTGCCCCGTAAATGGCATAGTCGATTGCAGAGTCGGGCTTGATTCGCAGGCGTCTGCGTGGCCCGCTTCTCTTGTAAGCCGAGGAACTTGCAAGCCGAGGAACAAGGCTCCACATCGGATTTCAAACTGAGACTGCCCGTGGCAAAGACTGCCAAATCGCCGAAAATGCCCGACCTATTCGCCGATGCCCCGAAAGGCAGGCGGGACGGCGGCCGCCGCAGCGGCGCCGCTCCTCGCGGGGCCGGGGGCGATGCCGGCTATACCGCCAAGCACATCGAGGTTCTTGAAGGGCTAGAGCCGGTGCGTCGCCGGCCGGGCATGTATATCGGAGGCACCGACGAGAAGGCGCTGCATCACCTGTTCGCGGAAGTGATCGACAACGCCATGGACGAGGCGCTCGCGGGTCACGCCGATTGGATCGAAGTCGAGATGGCGGCGGATGGTTTTGTCACGGTGACCGACAACGGCCGCGGCATCCCAGTCGATCCTCATCCGAAGTTCAAGAACAAGTCCGCGCTCGAAGTGATCATGTGCACGCTGCACGCCGGCGGCAAATTCGATTCCAAGGTCTATGAAACTTCCGGCGGATTGCACGGCGTCGGCGTATCCGTGGCGAACGCGCTGTCCGAGCGCATGGAGGTTGAGGTTGCGCGCGGCCAGCGGCTTTACCGCATGGCCTTCGAACGCGGTAAGCCGAAGACGAAATTGCAGGATGCTGGCAAGGCGCCGAACCGGCGTGGCACCAAGGTACGTTTTCGGCCCGATCCGGAAATTTTCGGAGCCAAGGCCCATTTCAAGCCCGACCGCGTCTTCAAGATGACGCGCTCCAAAGCCTATCTGTTCGGCGGCGTCGAAATCCGCTGGTCCTGCGCCAAGGAACTGTTGCGCGGCGCCGAAGACGTGCCGGAGCGGGCGACTTTCCATTTCGCCGACGGCCTGAAGGATTATCTGTCGGAAACGCTTGCGAGCGCGACGCTGGTCCATCCCGATATTTTCACCGGAAGCTCGGGCAAGATGGGCGCGCACGGCGCGGTTCAATGGGCGGTCGCCTGGACCGCCGACGCCGACGGCTTTCTCAATTCCTATTGCAACACCATCCCAACGCCCGACGGCGGCACTCACGAATCCGGGCTGCGCGCGGCGCTGACGCGCGGCTTGAAAGATCACGCCGAACGCGTCGGCCAGGGCAAGCGCGCCGCCGCGATCACGAGCGATGACGTCATGGTCGGCGCCGGCGCCATGCTCTCGGTGTTCATCCGCGAGCCCGAGTTTCAGGGTCAGACCAAGGATCGCCTCGCGACCGCGGAAGCGCAGCGGCTCGTCGAACAAGCGATCAAGGATCCGTTCGACCATTGGCTCGCCGGCCATCCGACCGCGGCCAACAAACTGTTCGACTTTGTCGTGGAGCGCGCCGAAGAGCGCGTCCGGCGCCGGCAGGAAAAAGAAATCGCGCGCAAATCCGCGGTGCGAAAGCTGCGGCTTCCCGGCAAGCTCGCCGACTGCACCAATACCGCGGCGGAAGGCGCGGAGATTTTCGTGGTCGAAGGCGACAGCGCCGGCGGCTCGGCCAAGCAGGCGCGCAATCGCGCCTCGCAGGCGGTGCTGCCGCTGCGCGGCAAAATCCTCAACGTCGCCTCCGCCGGCAAGGACAAGCTCGCCCAAAACCAGCAGCTCGCCGATCTCGTGCAGGCGCTGGGCTGCGGCACCGGCGTACATTATCGCGACGAGGACCTGCGCTACGGGCGGGTTATCATCATGACGGATGCCGACGTCGACGGCGCCCATATCGCATCGCTTCTTATCACGTTCTTCTATCGGCAGATGCCGCAGCTCATCGACAAAGGACACCTCTATCTCGCAGTACCGCCGCTCTACCGGCTCTCGCATGGCGGCAAGAGTTTTTATGCGCGGGATGAAAAGCACCGCGATGAAATCCTGAAAAAGGAATTTCACGCTAATGCCAAGGTTGAAGTCAGCCGTTTCAAGGGGCTGGGGGAGATGATGGCGGCGCAGCTTAAAGAGACCACCATGGATCCGAACAAGCGCACGCTGCTTCGTGTCGTGCTGGTCGCCGAGGATCGCAAGGACACGGAAAAATCCGTCGAGCGGCTGATGGGCGCCAAAGCCGAAGCTCGCTTCGAATTCATTCAGGAGCGCGCGGAATTCGCCGACGACGCCGCGCTGGACGTGTAAGCAAGGCGCGCGCATTCGCTACGAGCGAACAATAGCCGCTACCCAGCCTCGTTGCCGCGCTCCTCGTGGTAGGAGGCAAATTTCCGATCGATTCCGCGACTGCCGGTCATGCCGAGCATTTGAGCCGGATAGCGATGGCAGAACGTAGTCCACCCGACAGTGTCGAAGTCGTCGGTATAGAGGACCTCGCCCCAAACATAGAGGTACCCGCTCAGGTCCGCAGTTTCGCGAGCCGCCGATTCGCCGGCGGGGAAAGTGCATCGATCGTAGGAGGAAAATTCCATCGCAGCTCCCGGCTGCAACACGGTGGGCGATACGCGCAGCTTTCCTATAGGAAAATGTCTTCTATGCCCGTCCCCGTCGAAGTCGATGGTGGAAAAGATCGAGAGACTTCTTGCCTGAACTTTTCCGAAATTACGGACGCAAAAGCGGCCGACCAAATCATTTTCGCCTCCGATCCGCTCTATTCCGTCGGGTTCGACGCCGACATAAGCCCGCAATTCGCTTTTCGGACCACGCTGGGCATTTTCCATGGTTGCGTGGCTCGCGCGCCAAAGTTTTTCGACGGACCGCCATAAGCGCGCCGTGACGATCACCAGAGAGGCAATGAAAATCGCCGTCAGCAGCGCGGCCCAGTGGTTGGCAAATTCGGCGATTTGCCACGCAGAATAAAGAACGATGTTGTAGTTCGTGCAGTTGTCCTTGGCCGCCGTATCGAGGCAGATCGGGCCTTCAAGCGGATATCCCGCCGACGCCCACCACCAAATCCAACAGGCGTAAAAGACGACCGCACCCCAAAGGACGACTTTGCGCCAGTCTCTCAGCATGCGCTCTTCGCCGCTCCGGACAATGTCAGGATTGAAGCGCTCCTAATATCGGAACTCAACTCGGCAAGATAACGGCTCTTTTTCCGCCGATTTGTGGAGCGCCCGTACGCTCAGGAGGTCGGGTGGAATCCCATGGGCCGCGATCGCCTTGCCCAGTGGTTCGCGGCAATCACTCCCTCTCAAACAGAGCATCCGTCGCGGCGATGAAACCCATATCGGGGTGCGCGGCGCAATAATCCCTAAGCTTTTTTGAATTGGCGAAGAAATCCTGCGTGTGGATGACCGGAGGATCGTCTTCGTCCTTGTAGTAGCCGTCGAGCCAAGCCAGGATGATATTAACGTCGGCGCTGTTGGCGTCGAGAAACCGCTTGCAGGTCCAGTTTGAGAGATCGATGTCGTCGGCACGCGCCGGCGCGGACCACGCCAGTGCGACAATAGCGAGCGCGGCTATAGAAAGTTTCATCGCACTCTCCCTCGATGGTCATTCCTCGAAATGCAGGTTCGCGGCCTTAACCAAGTCCTGGTATTTTGCGATCTCGGTCTCGATCATACGCCGGAAATCCGCCGCCGGTCCCCCGCCGGGGGTAACCGCCAGAGCCTTGAACTTGGCTGAAACATCCGGATCGTGAATCGAATCGTCCAAGGCCTTTTCCAGTTTGGCGACGACGGCCGCAGGCGTTGCTGCGGGCGCGAAAATTCCGCTCCATAGCCGGACATCCACACCGGGATAACCGGCTTCGACCATGCTCGGCACGTCCGGCAGCTCCGCCAAGCGCTCGTCGCCGGTTACGGCAAGCGCTTTCAATTTGCCGCCCTGCACTTGCGGCACCGCCGGCGGCGGATCGACGATCGAAGCCATAGTCTGGCCTTCGATCAAGCTGAAAACCATTTCATTGCTGCTTTTGTAGGGAATCATCACGCCCGGCATGCCAGTCTTCAGCTTCAACTGCTCCATCGCGATGACAAAGGCCGGCGAAGTACTCGGATAGTTCGCCTTATCCGGATGCTGCTTGGCCCACTCGACCAATTCTTTGACATTGCGCGACGGATTGTTCGCGCTGACGACCAGGATCAGCGGATATCCGCCCATCAATGCGAGCGGCGTGAGCGTCTTAGTCGGGTTATATTTCAGGTCCGCGTAAATGGCCGGCGCCATTGACATCGCACCGGTGGCCCCGACCAGCAACGTGTAACCGTCGGCGGGCTGGTTCGAGACATATTCGGCGGAAAGCCGGCCGCCGGCGCCCGGTCTGTTCTCGATCACCACCGGCTGTCCGACAATCTCGGAAAGCTTGCCGCCGACCAGACGCGCGAAAATATCGTTGCCGCCGCCGGCGGCGAAACCGACGACCAAATGGATCGGACGGTTGGGAAAATCGTCTTGCGCGCGCGCCGGCGCGCTTGCCGCCAATATTAGGCCGGCCATTGGCAAGGCGAGCGCGCACGATATCAGGCGGGGTGAGACATAACTCATAGCGCGTCCTCCTGCTGCGTTTGGTATCACGCTGACTGGAACCGTATCGTTAGCACAGAAGGGGCCAATACGCTTAGGCTCAAGCGCTCATCCGGGCCACCAAGGCCTCGGTGACCCGTTCCGGCTGTTCGAGCGTCGACAGGTGCCCGCTGTCGGCGATCACGACCAGTCGTGCGCCGGGAATGCCGGCGGCAATCTCGCGCGAAAGTTCGGGCGGCGTGGCCTGATCGTCATCGCCGACCAGGACCGGCGTCGGGCATTTGATGGCCGAAAGCCCGGGTCGCGAGTCCGGCCGGCTCATGATCGCTTGCTGTTGACGCAGGAATGCTTCCACGCCGGTTTCCTCCGCCATCGCGCGCACCAGCCGCTTCAAGGCCAAGTCTTGGCGACGGTTGCGATGGACGCAGATCGGAAAGGCGATGTCGGCCACTTCGGCGTAGCGGCCGGCCTCGGCAAGCGCGATGACCACCTTGCGCCGCTCGGGTCTGTTCGGGCGTTTCGTTGCGCGCACCGGTGTCGAGAAGAGCGAGCTTCGCAACCCGCTCCGGCGCTTGCCGCATGATTTCGAAAGCGATGTAGCCGCCCATCGACAGGCCTGCCAGTGCGAAACGCGGCGGAGCGGACGCCAAAATCCAGCGCGCGATCGCCGCCATGTTGTCGTCGCGCTTATGGTCGGCGATCATCACCGGCCCGAAGCGCCACAGCGCGGGAATTTGGTCGGCATAGAGCCGAGGCGAACAGGTAAGACCGGGAACAAGCACGACCGGCAACGGCTCTGACATTGCGGATGACATCGGGGGAACTTTCGATTGAAGCGCCAGCGAGATTACCGACCGCTAATAAAAAGTGAAGCAATGAGATAAACTTACCGCACCGGCGCGGGCCATTTAGGTTGACTTTCGCTCAATCGACCTTATGTTGCGGGCGTCGCCAAGGGTGGCAGATTCGACCTGAGGCAGATTCGACCGCCCGGGCGCGCTTATCCCTCCGCTTCAACCGATAAAGGTGCTGCCGGCGGTCCTTATTGAGGGTCTATGACGTTTTCACAACTCGGCTTGTCCGAAAAAGTCGTTTCCGCCGTTGCCGCGGCTGGTTACAAAGTTCCTACTCCCATTCAAGAACAAGCGATCCCTCACGTGCTCGCGCGGCGCGACGTGCTGGGCATCGCGCAGACCGGTACCGGCAAGACGGCTGCGTTCACGCTGCCGATGCTGACGGTTTTGGAACAGGGCCGCGCCCGTGCCCGCATGCCCCGTACGCTCATTCTCGAGCCGACGCGCGAACTTGCGGCGCAGGTCGAGGAGAGCTTCGCCCGATACGGCGCCAACCACAAACTAAACGTCGCGCTGCTCATCGGCGGCGTCTCGTTCGACGATCAGGACATTAAGCTGACGCGTGGCGTCGATGTGCTGATCGCGACGCCGGGGCGCTTGCTCGATCATTTCGAGCGCGGACGTCTTCTCCTTACCGGCGTCGAGCTTCTAGTGATCGACGAAGCCGACCGCATGCTCGACATGGGCTTTATCCCGGACATCGAGCGCATCTGCAAGCTCGTTCCGTTCACGCGGCAGACGCTGTTTTTCACCGCAACGATGCCGCCCGAGATTCGCCGTATTACCGAGCAGTTCCTGCACAACCCCGTCCGCGTCGAAGTCGCGAGACCGGCCACGACGGTCGCCACCACCACCCAGCTTCTCGCCAAATCGGGCCGCGAACCGCATGAAAAGCGCGACACGCTGCGCCGTCTGATCCGTTCCGCCGATGGGCTGAAGAACGCCATCATTTTTTGCAACCGCAAGCGCGACGTCGCCACGCTGTTCCGCTCGCTCTTGCGTCACGGCTTTTCGGTTCAGGCGCTCCACGGCGACATGGACCAGCCGGCGCGGATGGCGGCGCTGGAACAATTTCGCAAAGGCGACGTGACGCTGCTCGTTGCCTCCGACGTCGCTGCACGCGGCCTTGATATTTCGGATGTCAGCCACATTTACAATTTCGATGTGCCGTTCCATCCCGACGATTACGTTCACCGCATCGGCCGCACCGGCCGCGCCGGCCGAACCGGCACCGCGATCACCATCGTGGCGGGCGCCAATGACGCCAAAGCCGTCGCCGCGATCGAGAAGTTGATCGGGCAATCCATCCCCGTCATGGAAACGCTGCCCGGCGCCGCTGCCGCGCCGCAGCACCGGATCGGCGAACATTCGCGCGGCCGACAGCATACGCGGCGCTCGGGGTCGATTGCCCACATCGAAGATGCAAGATCGCGCCGGGCGACCTCCTCCCGGCCGCGATCGCGCAGCGAGGAAGCCGGCGACACATCGCATTTGCCGGCATTTCTCTTGCGGCCGGTGAAGGTATAGGCGGCGTTCGCACTTTTTCGGATGCGCCCGGCTATAGAGCCGGCAATTACTTCGCCCCTGATTTCCCGATCAGCGCACCGAGCAACGCCGCAAGCGTATCGATCTGCTTCGGCGACAGATGCGCCCCAACCGCGGCTTGAATGGCCGGACCGTAGACCGACCACATCCGCCGCCGCATGCTCTTGCCGGCGCTTGTGATCGCAATGACTTGGCCGCGGCGATCGTCCGCGTAGGCGCGCCGCTCGACATAGCCCGCTTTCTCGATCCGATCGATCAAACGCGACAGGTTGTACTGCGCCAGCAGCATTTCGCGCTCCAGCTCGAACGGGCGCAAGCTGCCGCCGGCGCGCTCCAGCTCGAGCAGCACATCGTACCAAGCCAGCGGTGGGAGCCTCGCTGCGCTTAGCCTATGTTCGACCGAGGTAAGCGCCTTCCGCTGCGCCTTGGTAAGCCGCGCCCAGGCCCGCACCACAGCTTCGCTCGGATATTCGCTCATGTCGGTCTTGTATCAGCCGGAATGCAAATGCATCAACCTTGACTATAGATGTACGTGCATCTAGTAAGATGCATATGCATTAACACGAGGTTGTTTCATGAAGCACGAGCTTTGCAAGGTCGTCGACGTTCCGGAGACCCGCAGCCGGATGAGAGAACTCCATGTCTACCGCGCTGGCGATCGCATTCGCGCCGTTGCCAATGTCTGCATGCATTTTGGCGGCCCGCTTGAATGCAAAGACGGCGAGTTCGTTTGCCCCTGGCACAATGCCGCGTTCGATATGGCCACGGGGGCGCGAATCGCGGGCCCGCGGCGAAGGACTCAAAGCTGATGTTCTTATCGACGCAGGTGCAAGGGGACGCGCTCTATTATGTCTGGGGCGAGTGATCGTGACACGGTTGACATTGATCAGTCTCACGTGCTGTGCCCCTACGTGCAGCGGGCCGTCATTTCGCTCACCGAAAAACGCGTACCATTCGAGCGTCTAGACGTCGATCTCGCCAATAAACCGGGATGGTTCACGGCTATTTCGCCGCTTGGCAAGACGCCGGTGCTCAAAGTCGGCGAGACCGCGATCTTCGAGAGCGCGGTGATTCTCGAATATCTTGAGGAGACGCAGCCTCATCCGCTGCATCCGGCCAATCCGTTGCGCCGCGCGGAACATCGGTCGTGGATTGAGTTCGGATCGGCCGTGCTCAACGATATCGCCGGATTTTACAGCGCTGACGACGAGGCCTCGTTCGCAAATAAGGCGGAAGCCTTGGCGGAAAAGTTCGATCGGCTCGAGAGGCGTCTCGGCGCAGGCCCCTACTTCGACGCCGAGCGCTTTTCGCTCGTCGATGCCGTGTTCGGTCCGGTCCTTCGCTATTTCGATGTGTTCGACCGTATAAACGATTTCGGCATCCTCGCCGCTAAACCCAAGATCCTGGCCTTTCGACAGGCGCTTTCGGCGCGCCCATCCGTACGCGCTGCCGTTTCGCTGGATTACAACGGCCGCCTGTGGAGATTTCTCGAGGCGAGAAACTCCTACCTGTCGCGGATCGTGGCGACGGCCAACCCTTAAATTGAAAAAATTATTGCGCGTCGCCGCGCGCCGGCTCGATCTGGACCGATTCGCCGCAGCCGCAGGCTGACGTCTGGTTCGGATTGTTGAACACGAACTGCGCAGAAAGCTTGTCAACCTTGTAGTCCATCTCGGTGCCGAGCAGAAACAGCACTGCCTTGGGATCGATGAGGATACGCACGCCCTTATCTTCGATCACTTCGTCGAGCGGTTCGATCTTGTCGGCATATTCCATAGTATAGGCCATGCCGGCGCAGCCGCCGTTCTTAACGCCGACGCGTACGGCCGCAATCGGGCGGTCGGCTTTGGCCATGACCGCCTTGATACGCTCGGCAGCGGCGTCGGTAAGCCGCATTACTTGAGGTTTCGGCCGAGGAGCAGTCATTACTGCAATCTCCGTGCGTCAGAGGGCTTTCGCGCCAACGCCGTCATTGTCCTTTCCGATAACCCAGAAATACTAATATATTCATCTCGTTGCGACTCAACTTTCATCTAATGCGGCGTAGTTTTATCCGCAATGCATGACTTTATCCTCACCACATATTGAGCACCGCGCGGGCCTCGTCCGACATCCGGCTCGGATCCCAGGGCGGGTCCCAGACGATGTTGACCTTGGCTTCGCGCACGCCGGGGACAGCGGCAACGGCATTTTCCACCTGCGCCGGTAATTCCGCAGCCGATGGGCAATTTGGCGTCGTCAGCGTCATTTCGATATTGACCATGCGGTCGTCGTTGATGTCGACCTTATAGATCAAGCCAAGCTCGTAGATGTCGGCCGGGATTTCCGGATCGAACACCGTCTTGAGCGCACCGACGATTTCATCGCTGAGCCGCGCCATTTCGTCCGCCGGAATCGCGGAGGGCGGCGCGCTTGCCTCTTCCGCGCCGAGACTGCCGGGATCGGTTTTGGTTTTTTCGGTCACGTCTTCGGTCATTTATTCAATCCGGCCAAGCTATCCCAGTAGACTTTGGGCCTTCAAAATCGCCCGCGCAAGGCAATCGACTTCCTCGTGCGTATTATACATCGCAAAGGAGGCGCGGCAGGTCGCGGTTACGCCGAAACGGGCGAGCAGCGGCATCACGCAATGGGTTCCGGCCCGCACGGCAACGCCCGAGCGATCGATGATCGTCGCCACGTCGTGCGGATGGGCGCCCTTGAGCTCGAAGGAGACGATGGGGCCTTTGTCCTTCGCAGCGCCAAAAATGCGCAGCGAATTGATCTCGCGCAGCCGCTCGTGCGCGTAAGCGGCAAGCCCTGCCTCGTGCGCGCGGATGCGAGCCTTGCCTACCGAGGACACGTAATCGATCGCCGCGCCAAGACCGATGGCCTGGACGATCGGCGGCGTACCGGCCTCGAATTTGTGCGGCGGATCGCCGTAGGTGATGCGATCTTCGAACACTTCGCGGATCATTTCGCCGCCGCCGTTGAACGGCGGCATGGCAGCGAGATGCTGGTATTTGCCGTAAAGCACGCCGATCCCGGTCGGACCGTACAGCTTGTGGCCGGTGAAGGCGTAAAAGTCGCAATCGATGTCGCGCACGTCGACGTCGAGATGCACCGCAGCTTGCGCGCCGTCAAACAGCACGGGAATGCCGCGGGCGTGGGCGATCCGCGCTACTTCCTTGGCCGGCACCGTCGTGCCAAGCATATTGGACATATGCGTCATCGCCACGAGCCTGGTGCGCGGCGTCAAAAGTTTTTCGAATTCGTCGAGCAGAAAACGGCCGTCGTCGTCGACCGGCGCCCATTTGATGACGGCGCCCTGCCGTTCGCGCAGGAAGTGCCAAGGCACAATATTGGAGTGATGCTCCATGATCGACAGCACAATTTCGTCGCCCGGCTTGATGCGCTCGCGCCCGAACGTATAGGCGACGAGATTGATCCCTTCCGTCGCGTTGCGCGTGAAAATAATCTCTTCCTTACGCCCGGCGTTGAGGAACGCGGCGACCTTTTCGCGCGCGTTCTCGTAAGCCTCGGTCGCCTCATTGGCGAGAAAATGCAGGCCACGATGCACATTGGCATATTGCGAGGTGTAGGCCGTATCGAGCCGATCGAGCACGGCGCGCGGCTTCTGCGCCGAGGCGGCGTTGTCGAGATAAACGAGCGGCTTGCCGTAGACCTGCATCGCCAGGATCGGAAAATCCTCCCGGATGCGGTTCACGTCGTAGGCGCCGCTCGTCATCGCGTCATGCATTTTCACCGCCGCCGTCAATTGCGTTCTCGCAGCCAATTTGCCATCGATTCCATCAAGGCCTCGCGCAAGCCGGCGTGTTCGATTCCCTCGATCGCTTCACCGACAAAGGCCTGGATCAACAGCGCTTCGGCCTCCGCCGCCGGAATGCCGCGCGCCATCAGGTAAAATTTGAGCTCGTCGTCGAGGGCGCCCGCGGTCGCGCCGTGGCCGCACTGCACGTCGTCGGCGAAGATTTCAAGCTCGGGCTTATTGTCGGATTCCGCGCGCTCGGACAAAAGCAGCGCCTGCGTCATCATCTTGGCGTCGGTCTTCTGCGCATGCGGGCGGACGATGATGCGGCCTTGGAATACGCCGTGAGCTTCGCCGTCGAGTACGGTCTTGAACACTTCGCGGCTCTGGCAATCGCGCGCGATGTGATCGGCGACGAGCGTCGTATCCGCGTGCTGACTGCTTTTCAGTAGCGTAGCACCGCGAATTCCGGCGACCGTGCCTTCCCCGTCGAACTTCAAGAACAACTGATTACGCACCACGGCGCCGCCCAGCGTAAACGTGAAGGAATTGAAGCGCGCATGCGCGCCGATGGCCGCGGCGAGCGTCGAAACGTGCAGTGCATCCGCGCCCTCGCCGATTATCTTGACGTGGTCGACATGGGCGCCGTCGCCGGCAAACAATTCGATCGCCGCGTTGATCTGATAGTCGCTGCCGGCAGGCCCCTCATGGCTTTCGATCAGCATGGCGCGGGCCCGCTCTTCGATCACGACGAGGGATCGCACGAACGTGGCGGCGGGTTTTTCGGAAACAGTGAAGAGCAGATGCAACGGCCGCTCGATGGTGGCGCCGGCAGCGATGCGAATCAGCGCGCCGTCGCCCATGAAGGCGGTGTTGAGCGCAACGGCGATATCGTTTGCCGGCGCGAGCTTGCCGAGATGCGCGTTAAGCGCGCCATCGCCGTCGGATAGCGCCTGCGCCAGCGAGGCGATGGTCAGGCCGGCTTCCAGATTGTCCAAGTCGGACAATTCCGCGACAAAGGCGCCGTCGACGAAAACAAGACGGCGCGCCTCGACGTCGCCGAGCAATCGACCCGCCTCTTTGGCTCGCGCCTTGGCCGCGGCATCGGGCGGCGCAGCGAGCGGCTTGGCATCGCGCATCAGCGCTCGCAAATCGGTATATTTCCATTCCTCGATACGCCGGTGCGGCAGACCTTGCTTGGCGAAGAGGTCGAACGCCGCTTCGCGCCGGGCGGCGATCGCTTCGTCGCCCGGCAGCCGGTCGCGCGCGCGGGAGAAAGCCTGCGCCAGGGCGGCTTCCGCGGCCGTCTTGATGGTTGCGACTTCGGCGTTCACGCCAAAACCTCTTCTTGATATTGCGCGTAACCGCTCGCTTCGAGCTCCAGCGCCAGTCCCTTGCCGCCGGTCTTGACGATGCGGCCCTGGGAGAGGACGTGCACCACGTCGGGAACGATGTAATTGAGCAGCCGCTGATAGTGCGTGATGACGACAAAGGAGCGGCTCGGCGCGCGTAGCCGGTTTACCCCCTCGGCGACGATCTTGAGCGCATCGATGTCGAGCCCGGAATCGGTTTCGTCGAGCACGGCCAAGCGCGGCTGCAGCAGCGCCATCTGCAGGATCTCGTTGCGCTTCTTCTCGCCGCCCGAAAAGCCGACATTGACGGCGCGGCGCAACATTTCCTGATCGATGCCGAGCTTGCCGGCCGCATCGCGGACCATCTTGAGGAAGTCCGGCGTCGAAAGTTCCGCTTCGCCGCGCTTCTTGCGCTGAGCGTTGAGCGCGGTGCGCAAAAAGGTCATGGTGGCGACGCCGGGAATCTCCAGCGGATATTGGAATGCGAGAAACAAACCTGCAGCAGCCCGCTCGTCCGGCTCCATGGCGAAAAGGTCGCGGCCCTCAAACAACACTTCGCCCGTGGTCGGCCGGTAGTCGTCCTTGCCGGCCAGCACGTAGGCGAGCGTGGACTTGCCCGAACCGTTCGGACCCATAATGGCGTGGACTTGACCCGCATCGACCGTAAGATCGAGACCTTTGAGAATCTCTTTGCCGTCGATCTCGACGTGCAAGTTCTTGATTTCCAGCAATGCCATTCGCGTACTTTCTCCAGTCGTCCTTCGGGCGGGCATTTCCCATGCAAAATGGGTCTTGCCGGCAATGGCGCCTATCTCCAGCCCTCCACGCGAAAGCCGGAACCCAGTTTTCGCAAAAGCCGGATTCCCGTTTTCGCGGGAATGAGCGAACGATAGCGATCGTCGCTCACCCGACGCTTCCCTCCAAACTGATCGAGATCAGTTTTTGCGCCTCGACTGCAAACTCCATGGGAAGCTGCTGCAACACGTCCTTGACGAAGCCGTTGACCACGAGCGCCACGGCCTCTTCCTCGGAAAGCCCGCGCTGCATGCAATAGAACAGCATGTCCTCGGAAATTTTCGAGGTGGTCGCTTCGTGTTCGAACACGGTCGAGGAATTCTTGGCCTCGATATAGGGCACGGTGTGGGCGCCGCATTTGTCGCCAATCAAAAGCGAATCGCAATTGGTGAAATTGCGCGCGCCGGTGGCACGGCGATGCGCGGTCACCAGTCCGCGATAGGTGTTGTTGGAATGGCCCGCGGCGATGCCCTTGGAAATGATGCGGCTCGTCGTGTTCTTGCCGAGATGCAGCATCTTGGTGCCGGAATCGACCTGCTGGTAGCCGTTTGAGATAGCGATCGAATAGAACTCGCCGCGGGCATTGTCGCCGCGCAGAATGCAGCTCGGATATTTCCAGGTGATCGCCGATCCGGTCTCGAGCTGGGTCCAGGAAATCTTGGCGTTCTTGCCGCGGCAATCGCCACGCTTGGTAACGAAATTGTAGACGCCGCCGCGGCCGTTGGCGTCGCCGGGATACCAATTCTGGATCGTCGAATATTTGATCTCGGCGTCGTCGAGCGCGACGAGTTCGACGACGGCGGCGTGCAACTGATTTTCATCGCGGACCGGCGCCGTGCAGCCTTCCAGATAGCTCACATAGGAGCCGCGATCGGCGATGATCAGCGTGCGCTCGAATTGGCCGGTATTACGTTCGTTGATGCGGAAATAGGTCGACAATTCCATCGGGCAGCGCACGCCCGGCGGCACATAGACGAAGGAGCCGTCGGAAAACACCGCCGAGTTGAGTGTGGCGAAGAAATTATCGCTA
>Ga0187780_10000340_pt1 | contig 35656 bp, 25 predicted proteins | sample 1015_Q2_SP10_20__FD_132429 | JGI IMG/M metagenome (GOLD analysis project Ga0187780, IMG submission 132429) | Tropical peat soil microbial communities from peatlands in Department of Meta, Colombia - 1015_Q2_SP10_20_MG | ecosystem: Environmental > Terrestrial > Soil > Wetlands > Peat | place...
GTGGTGAAGGAGGTCCACATGCTTTGCGCAGAATTGGAAGAACTTGAGGCGCAATTCGACAAGATCGTCAATGCTCTTGAAAATCCGGATTTAACGGAAGAAGAACGGCTAGCCCTGCTGAAGACCCGCGATGAGATGAGCCTCACCATAAAAGATCATCAGACGTCTGGGCACAAGGGCCGCCCCTGTTTTGAGGAATAGAAAACAAGGTTCCCTTAAGACTGGCCAAAATCGGCACCAATTAGAGAGCTTCGGATCGCCACAGAGTACGTCGGCGCTGGCCCAACTTGTCCGGCAATTCGTCTGATCTTCCCGTCTGATGTTCCCGTTCGATTTCGATCCGATTTTGTTCTCAACAAAAATTCAAAGCCAACAGCTTGTGCCCGCTTTCTTAAGTCACCGGGTGATGCCGCTCTTCCCACTCCTGGCTGAGCCTCCGCACCGTTTCGCGCAGCCGCACCGCAAGCGATGCGATGGTTTCCAGGCGCTGCTCCCCTCCAGCGGGAATTCTGCCGTCATTCTTCCGGTGAATTTCCGCCAGCAGCAACTCCGCGTTCCCGAGAATTCCCGTCAGCGGATTATTCAATTCGTGCCGCAGCACTTCTCCAAAGTCGCCGTCCATTTCTTCAAAAAGCTCCACTTCCTGGCCTCCTTGCTTCGTGAGGTGCAGCCGCCGCTCGAGCACTGCGCGCGCCTCCGCAAAAAAATTCGCCTTCCGCTCGACAAAATCGGCTGCGCCCGCCTCGATCAGCCCCGCCAGTTCCGCGTGCTTTTCCGGCGATCCCAAGACCACCACCGGTGCGTGAATCGCCAGCGAAGCCACCACTGCCTCGAGCGACGGGGCCATGCCGCGCGGCCCGTCGGATTCCGCTGCGAGTGAATCGGTCTCCAGGAAGATCGCTGCCGGGATGCTCTCCTCGAGGATGCGCCGCGCCGCGGCGACGCTGCCGACGGCGGCCACGCGCACTCCCGCCGCGAAGGATGCGAATTCCCGGCGCATCGCCGTGCACATCCCTGCGTTGTTGCTCACCAAAAGAATGGTCGGTTCCCGGTTCCCCATGGTTCATCCGTTTCTTGCGGCGTTCTTTCTGGAAGAGTCGGCGGCCGCCGAAGGTTCGTGAAGATTGTGCATGCGCAGCACCGCATGCACTCTTTCGGTCAGCTCTTCAACGCGAAACGGCTTGGCCACGTGCGGCAAGCCGTGCCGTTCCAGAAACTCGCGTGTCTGCGCTCCCAGGATGTCCCCGGTCACAAACAGAAAACGCTCGCGCAGCTGGTTGCCGTCGCGTTCGAGCGATTTATAGAAATGCTGGCCGTCGAGGCCCGGCATTTTCATGTCGCAGATCACCAGGTCGTAGGATTCCCGCTTGGCGCACTCGAGCGCTTCGCGGCCGTCCAGCAACACGGTAACGCGCATGCCTTCGTCTTCGAGAACGTCGGCAATGAGGCGGGCAACGGTAGGTTCGTCTTCGACAACAAGGACGTTGGCGCCTTTGCGCGACTCGAATGCTGGACTGCGTGGCTCGGCATCAGCAGAAAATGCCGGTGGGGGCAGCGGCGCGGTTTTCCTCCCCACTACAACGGGACCTCGCGACTCCGCTTGCTGGCGCTCGGAAGCAGCCGGAAGTTCGACTTGAAACGTAGCTCCCCCTTGCGGCGGGCTCTGTACGCGAACCTGCCCGCCATGTTCGCGCACGACGCTCAAAACGATCGAAAGTCCGAGGCCGGTGCCGACACCAGCGGGCTTGGTGGTAAAAAAAGGATCGAAGATGCGCGCCTGGATGGCGGGGGGAATTCCGGGGCCGTTGTCTTCGACCTCGAGAAGCACGCGGCGCTCCGCGACTCTGCGTGTGCGCATCCGAATGATCCCTCCCTGGCCCATCTGCTCCAGCGCCTGCTGCGCGTTTCCCACAAGATTCATAAGCACCTGCTGCAACTGCCCGGGATCGCCGTGGACGAAGGGGAGCGCGGGATCCAAATCCATTTCCACGCGGATTTTTTCTGCGGCCAGGCTGAAACGCTGCAGTTCCAGGGCCCGCATCACAATTTGATTCAAGGAGACCAAGCGCCGCTCGGGCACGGTTTCCCTGGCATTCAGAAGCAACTGCCGGAGGATGGCGCCGGCGCGTTCCGCTTCCTGGTAGATTTGGCGAATTTCTTCGGAGCGCGCGGTACCGTCCTGGCACAACAAAATACGCTGCGCGTAACCGAGGATGCTGGTAAGCGGATTACTCAATTCGTGCGCGATACCGCTGACCATTTGGCCGAGGGAGGCGAGCTTTTCGGTTTGCAGAAGCTTGGACTGGAAAACACGCTGCGCGGTAAGGTCGCGGTAAATTTCGACGCGGCCCAACTGACGGCCAATGGAATCGAGGACCGGCCGCGCCGCGCGTTCCAGAATGCGAGGGGCGGGACGCACCATCTGCAATTCTTCGCGCATACTGCCTTCCATGCCGCGGGCGAGCTCACGCCAACTCGCGGCGAAAGCCGCAGGCTCAGCGGCCTGCTCGGAGATGCGGGTTATAAGCGCTTCCAAGGAATGAAGTTTCCCAGAGTTCTCCGGAGCCAGTCCCATAATCTGCTCGAATCGCGTGTTCATGGCACGGACATTTTCCTGATTGTCAAAAAGCACGACGCCTTCTTCGAGCCACTCGATCACATTTTCCAGTTCGACTTCCGCGTGGCTGTGCTGAGGAGCCGCATCCCGGGCTTCCAGCGATTGCAGCAGGATTGCAGAAGGCTGACGGACGCGCGGGGGGCAAGCCGCATGCGCACGTTGCTTCCGTTGTGTAATTGCGCTTCCAGCGAGCCTCCCTCTTGGGAAGAACCGTTTGCGGGAGATACAGGCGACTGCTGGAGCCACCGCTCGACGCGATCCCGGTCGTGGCCGCTGAAGAGGTCAAAAAGGAACTCGGAAGGAAGCACCCCGGGGATGGGCGACTCTCGCCGGTGCGCTGCGCGGCTGAGAAGTTCGCGGGCGCCGCGGCTGGAGGCAGTGATTCTTCCCGATGAATTGAAAATCAACACCGGCTCCGCGAGAAGATCGAACAGGGCTTGTTCCGAGAGAGAGCGCGCGGATTCTCGCTCGAGGCCCAGTTTACGTTCGAGGGCGGAGGCCGCGAAGAGGGCGCGCAATTCGAGACGGTCGAGAGTCGCAAGCGAAGCTGTGGCGGCGGGGAGTCCGACAACCAACACTCCCAGAAGCCCCCCGCGCGATTCGAGAGGGTAGGCGACAATGCGCGCGATGGCTGCGGACGCCCAGGCAGAAGGCGGATCACTTCCTATCACTTGCCGCGCTTCGAGGGCCCTGCGCCAGACTTTCGAGAGGGGCTCGCCTTCTACGGCACGGGCCCAAGAGGCGTCACCGCTGCGCCAACGAAAATCGACCTGCGAAAGCTGCCCAGCATTCGCGGCATCCTGCGAAAGCACGCCGATGACGGCAAAAACCGCCCGGGGACCTGGGCTCCCCGCGTCCTCGACGCACTCTGCGACAAGACGGGAAAGAAAAACGTCGGCGGAGCTTTGTGCCGAAGAAGTATCGAGAAGACGGCGGGCCAGGAGAAGATCGGCGGAGCGGGTGCTGGCCGCGAACTGATGCTGCCGCAGTTCGAGCGCGAGAGCAAGTTCGGCGGCGACCGCAAGCGCGTGTTCGCGCACAAAAGCAGGAACGGGTACCTTTCCTCCGATCAGAATCAGGCCGCGAATTTGTTCTCTGCCGGCTACGGGAACCCAAAGCGCATGACGGAGTCCGAGGAGCGGACCAATCAAGAGGTTCGCGGGAAGCGCGGAGAGATCCTGATGCACTGCTTTCTGTGCCAGAAGCAGTTCGTCGGGGAGAGGAGGCTCCAGAGAAAGAGTTCGCCACTCTTTAGGGGAATCCGGATTGGCGCGGTCCCGGACGAGACCATGGAGCAAAATCGAAAAGGCACCGAGGAATTGCGCGGGGGAGTGAGGCACAAGCCAGACGCCAACGCGCACCGCCGAATCATACTGGGTCAAGGAGGAAAGAGCCTCTTGGACCAATTCGTCGTTGGTAGCGCCCGCGAGAGCGGCGCGGGCGACACCTAGCCTGCCCGCTTCGATCTCTCGTTTTTTAGCCCAAACTTTCATCCTGGCAACTAGCACCCGTGCGAAGGTGCGGGTGCTGAAGGAGCAGCTCCCAGGAACCGCCTTGCACTGAGGTGTCCATCAAGGGGCCTGCGTTAGTGCCGAGAAATCAGTCACTTAGAAGGCAAGAGAAGACACGCGAAGACTCGGAAAATTCCATGTCGAGATTTTCGCTGGTGTTCTTCCCAGAGTGAACTCGGCGTAGAAATGGCGTGAAACTCAGCAATCCGCTAAAGCTATTTTCGAGGAAGAGAAGGTCACGCTAGGGGCCGAAGACAAACCAAGTGCGTAGTCGGAGGACTATTGTAACTTTGCGTATTCTGCTTTGGCTTGTCTCAGGATGGGGATGTCGGGGTCGGCTTCTTTCCAGAGTGTGAGGAACTCCTGATAGGCCCCTTTTGCCTCGGCGGCGTCACCTTGCAACACATCCGCCCGGGCAAGGCCAAGATGAGCCAGGGCGCCTTGTAAGCTGTTCATCACAATGCCACGATGATCCAGTATCTCCTGAAAGTCGGTCGCGGCTTCCTTGCCTCGATGCAGCTGAAGGTTTGCCAAGCCTCGGAGGTAGACCGAGTAGAGCCGCCATTCGGCGCTGTACTCATATTGTTTCGTCGGTTCCAGAACTTGCAGCGCTCTCTCAGGCTGGTTGCGATTGAGTTCGATTGCAGCGCTGCCGGTTTCTACGCCGAAAGCAATCATCGTGTCCAGGGGATATGCTTTCTTAAGGTCATCCATGATCTTCTGGGCCCCGGCTGAGTCACCACTGCGAGCTAGGGCTATGGCTGCATCTATATGAGGCTCCGGGTCCGACTTCAAGACCTTCCCTACGAGTTGCTCAGCTGTTGCGGCATTCCCAAGATCGGCCTCCGCCCTAGCCATATCTAGGTATCGGTTCACCCATGATTTTTGGCCTTCGCGCTTGGCCGTTTCGGCGGAAAGGCGGTATAGTTCGCGCGCTCTCCCCATTTTTCCAAAATATACAGCGGTGCCAGCCTGCCAGACGAAGTAGCTTCCTTCCTCCGAGTCCTTAGCCCACGAAAGCTGTCGATCCATTTCCGCCGGATCTTGTTCGAGGAATGCTAGCTGATAGCGCGCGGCATGGACCCACTCGAAACCGCTGTTGGGGGGCGCCTGCTCGTAGGTAGCTTTAGCTTCCTGCAAGCGATCGAGGGCCATATAGCAACCCATCGTTTTGGGATAACCATAGGCGGCTCCCGGTGAAAAGCGGTTCGTCAGTAAGCTTGCCGCCAGGCACTTGTCGTACTGCCCGATGAGTGCTGAGTAGAAGGCCAGATTATCCGTAGCCGTTGGATCTCGTGGATAGGTCCGGGCATACACTTCGAAAATCGCGACCGCCTTATCTACTTCCCCGGTAACCATTGCATAGTAACGACCTTCGATAAGCAATTTTTCGGGCTCTGTGCATCGGTCCTTCAGGTCGTAGGCTCGGCGTGCAAACTGGCGAGCGAGCTGTCCTTCGTCCAAGGTCACGTAGCCCATTGCCAAGGCCGCGTAGCCCCTTGCAAAGTTTGGGTCCAGCTCGACCGCACGCAGGTAATATGGAACTTCCTCTTTTGGCCGCGCACCGTCGGCCTGCATTTTTCTGCCGATCGAGTAATTCTTTAGCGCTTCCAACGACGACGTAGTGGCCTCCAGCAACGGAACGTCAAATTTCTCCACTGTTGCGAGCGACTCGCCCAGCTCTCGCCGCATCTTGACCGCAATCTGGCCGAGCCCTTGCAGCACATTTTCCTTTCTTGCTGCTGTGGCTTGCTCCTGCGCCAGTACGCCGCCGTTCTGGCAATTCACCGCCTTGAGCCCCACCACGTATTGTGTGCCCAGGCTAGCAATCGAGCCGCCGATATAAGCCTTGCTCTCGGAACGCTGGCAAACTTCTCTGGCGACCTCAGGCGACAGAGTTGTATTAGCCGCCCGAGTCATCTGCCGCAAAGTCGACGTGATCCTGTCGTCGGGCAGGATATTCAGGAAAGGTGATTGGCGGAGAGCCACTCCTAGTGCTTGCTTCAAGGTGTCATCGAAAACAGGGTCGCCGGTCGTGTTCGTGAAGTCACCGAGAACAATAGTGTCTTTTTCCGTCAGCGCACGGACCCTGCGTCCGTAAAGCAGCCAACCGCCACCGCCCAACGCCAGAACCAACGCCACCGCCACAACCACGGTTATCTTCCAACGAAGCTTCGATTTTTCTTTTGCGGCAACTTTGATTGGCCCGCTAGTGGCCGCAGAACGTCCCGAATCCGTGTCGCGCTTCAGCCGCTGCAAGTCCGAGCGCATGTCGCCGGCGCTCTGGTAGCGAAGCTTGCGGTCCTTCTCCAAGGACTTGTTGAGGATTCTCTCGAATTCCGGCGAGACCTCAGGATTGACGCGAATGAGCGGAGCCGGAGCGCGATTCAAAATGGAGTCGAAAATCAGCCCGGAGGTATCACCGGCAAAGGGGCGCTTTCCGGTGGCCATCTCATACAGCACAACACCAAAGGAAAATAAATCGGTGCGCACATCGAGTTTTTCGCCACGGACTTGTTCCGGCGACATATACGCCACAGTGCCAATGGCGGCGCCGGGGCTGGTAAGGAATTCTTCGGAGTCGTCCACGGTGGCGGCCGTCATTTCCGCAGGTTCGGCGGTGTTTTTGCCCGAGACTTTAGCGAGGCCGAAATCGAGGATTTTGGCGTGGCCACGTCCGGTGACAAGAATGTTCGCAGGTTTGATGTCGCGATGGATGATGCCCTTGGCGTGAGCCGCGTCGAGAGCGTCGGCAATTTCGATGGCCAGGTCGAGGACTTGATCGGTCTTCAGAGGCTGGTCGCGGATCAGGTGCTTGAGAGTCGAGCCCTCAAGGAATTCCATGGCCAAGAAAGCGCGGCCGTTTTCTTCTCCAATGTCGTGAACGGTGCAGATGTTGGGATGATTCAAGGCGGAGGCGGCTTGCGCTTCCCGCTGAAAACGAGCCAGCGCTTGCGAATCGTTGGCAACCGCGTCTGGAAGAAATTTCAGGGCGATAAAGCGGTGCAAGCGGGTGTCTTCCGCTTTGTAAACTACACCCATGCCGCCGCCGCCAAGCTTTTCGAGGATGTGGTAATGCGAGACGGTTAGGCCAATGAGCGCGTCAGGGCCGGCCATAGTGCCGCCATCTTAGGTGGCAGAGCAAAGGCAAGTCAACGAACTTGGCATGGCGAAGGCGACGGCGATTTGCGATCAGGGTTCCGGATGCTCCATATTGTACTGCTTGAGCTTGCGGTACAGCGTGGTTTTGCCGATGCCGAGCATGCGCGCGGCGGAAAGCTTGTCGCCGCCGGTTTCGCGCAGGGTGCGGAGAATGGCGCGGCGTTCCATTTCTTCGAGAGGCAGGATCTCGTCCTTTTCCGGGGCGCGTTCCGAAGTGGGGTACTGAAGATTGGAGGGCAAATCGGCGACATGAAGGATGGGCCCAGAACCGAGAGCCACGGCGCGCTCAATGGCATTTTCGAGCTCGCGAACGTTGCCGGGCCAATCGTAGGCGATCAAGCGGCGCATGGCATCCTCGGAAATGGTGCGAGTGGGACCTTGCGGGTCGGAAAATTTTTCGAGGAACGAAGCGACCAGAAGAGGAATGTCGCTCTTGCGATCGCGAAGCGCGGGCAACTTGACCTGCACGACGTTGAGGCGGAAATACAAATCCTGGCGAAAGGTGCCGGCGCGGATGGCGGTCTCGAGATCGCGGTTTGTGGCGGCAATGATGCGCACATTGATGTGGCGGCGCTCGGTGGAACCGACCGGTTTGACTTCGCGTTCCTGCAGGGCGCGAAGGAGCTTGGCTTGCAAATCGACGGGCATGTCTCCGATTTCGTCGAGAAAGAGAGTGCCGCCCTGCGCGGCTTCGAGCAATCCCTGCTTGGCCTGCATGGCGCCAGTAAACGCACCCTTCACGTAGCCGAACAGCTCGGATTCGATGAGCGTGGGAACGAGCGCGGAACAATCGACGGGAACGAACGGGCGATCTTTTCGGGGACCGGAATAGTGGATGCTGCGGGCGACGAGCTCCTTTCCGGTGCCGCTCTCGCCGAGAATCAGAACCGGGTATTCGTGCTGGCTGACTTTCTCAATGGTTTTGTAGACGCGCTGCATTTTCATGGAAACGCCGATGAGGCCGCCGAAGCCGGGACGGGTCTGCAACTGCTCGCGCAAGAGGCGGTTTTCCTGCTGTAGCTCGACGGCGCGGGCCACGCGTTCGAGGCGGGAGCGCAGCTCCTCAATGCGAAACGGCTTGGTGACATAGTCGACGGCGCCAAGGCGAGTGACTTCCACAGCGGATTCGATGGTGCCGTACTGCGTGAGAACGACGACGGCAACTTCCGGATGCAGGTCGTGAACAAGTTTTAGAAGCTCTACGCCATTGGTTTGCGGGAGCTTCAGGTCCGTGAGCAGGATGTCCACCGCGGAATGTTCCAGGACGTCGAGGGCCTCCTCGGCAGTGGCGACGGCCACGGCCTTCATGCCGGTCTGCTGCGCAACGGAGGCGCAGGTTTCGCGGATGGCAACCTCGTCATCCACGATCAAGATGTTCATCGGAAGCGTTTCACGGCGCACAGCGGCTTGCTCGGTCATAGTAGTCATCCTGTAAGCACCTCGCCAGTGGGACGATAAGCAGCTAGAGTTCCAATTCAGGAAACCTGGCGAGACTTATTTATAAATCAATACATTAGAATAGACGACATGAAATTGACAAGAGCCAGTTTGGGAAAAGAGAAAGCAGTTGGCGAGGAAAGGGAAAGGCGTCGGATTATCTAAAACGCGGCGATTCAGGAGGTTGCAAAAATGGGCCGGCCGAATTCCATTTCGGGAAGAGTGCTCAGCTCGATGCGAACGGAAGTTCCAAAAGAAAACAGGCTCCTCCCTGTTCCGGCGAAGAGCCTGTTTCTGATTCTTAGTTTTGGCGACCCTGAAAATTGCTCCAGGATCATCCGGAGGCGAATTCTCCGCCAGCCGTCACTGTTTTTTCTTTGGCGCAGGAGCAGGAGCCTTCTTCTCGCCGACCGTTCCTGCCTCGGCCTTCCTGCTCAGCAGCGTCAAGGCATCTTTGGCACTGAAGGGGAAACGGCGGACCGACTGCTCGCCGGTGGTGCTGAGAGTCACGTCCACGCGGCGGTTGTTGGCCATGCGAACGGTGACGATGTTCTTGATGAGCTTTTGCTTTTCCTCAGCGCTCAAGTCGGGGTCCTGCTCGAGGAGCGCCTTGACTTCCTCGGAGGTCATGTTCTTTTCAAAGCCAAAGGCCTTGGTTTCGAGGTGATCGGCGGGAACGCCTTTCTCGATGAGGTAATTCTTGGCGCGATCCACGCGGCGCTGGGAAAGCTGCTCGTTGTAGTCCTTGGCGCCGCGGCTGTCGGCGTGGCCCTCGAGAATCAAATTTGCGTTCGGCCGATACTTTAAATACTCCTGGAAATCACTCGCCAGCGTGTCCAGTGTGACTGCCTGACTGGCCATCAATCCACCGTTGGGTTTGGCCACGCTGGGCTGAGCCGTCGGGAAATAGATGCTGTGCAGGGCCAGCTTGGCCTCGAGTTGCTTGACCTGCGGCGGTTCCTTGACCTCCACGTTGCCGGAGGCTTGGGCGGCGCCGCCCCGGCCGTCGTCGACCGTGCAGGTCACTGTATAGGTGCCCGGCTGCAAGCCCGTTGAGTCAAACTGGACGTTAGAACCGCTGCCGACGATCTTTCCACCAGTCGTGGTGTAGCTGTAGGTCAGCGGGTCATTGTCCGGATCCGTGCCGTTGCAGGTGATACCGGTGCGCTCGCCAACGATGATGGGGCTGCGTTCAATCGACATTGTGGCGGTAGGCGGGCGGTTGGGCCGCTGCTCTACTTTAATGTCCGCAGCGCAGGATGCTGTGAGGCCTCTGCCGTCATCCACCTTGACATTCACGGTATAAGTGCCGACAGCCATGCCAGTGGAGTTCCAGCGGGCATCGGGGCCTGTACCGTCAATTGCTCCCCCCGTCGCCGTGTAGCTATAGCTCAGAGGAACATTGTCCGGCGAGCTGGCGTTGACGTGCATCGCAACCGTATCACCCGAGCCCGCATAGATAGAGACCGGGTTGACCGAGCAGGCGGCCACCGGCGGATGCTTCGGCGGAGGAGGCGGATTGGGAATGCCGAAGCGGAGCACGAGGCCGGTGCCAACCCGGAAGCCGTCTTGGCGAGCATTGGCGCCGAGGGCAGGGCCGGAGAAGGTAGTCATCAGGTATTCGAATTGCGCAACGCGCCAGGCAATGGTCTTGGTGATGACCATGTCGACGCCACCGCCAGCGGCCATCGCGAATGAACTCTGATTTCCCGCGCCATTCATTTCAATGCCGCTGTGGGCTCCTCCAAGAAGAAACTGCGCGAAGGGCACAAAGTAATCGAATTTGCGCCAGTTCAGCCGCGGCCCGAAAAGATAGGTGACCATGCCGCCGTTGACCGAGGTGTTTGTGCCGGTAAGCGGAAATTCGTTGCGCTTGAAATCGTAGCCTGCCAGCTCTCCGGTGAGGCCCAGCCACCTCTAAGCGTTGTAGGTGAAGGAAGCCCCGCCGCCTTGATTGCTATAGCTGGAGAACGGCGAACCGGGCCCGGCATTCACGTAGTAATACATTCCTGCGATTTCATAGCGAGGCACAAGTTGCCCCGGAGGGCGGGTATCCTTATCGGCTCCCGCTCCGGGGAAAGGCGTTGGTTTTGGCATCGCGGGAAGCCCGAAAACATTTCCTGAAACATGGATTGCGCTGTCAGCGGGCGTGGAATTTTCCGCGGCCGGTTTTACATCTCCCGCGAGCCCATTCGCCGTATCGTCGGCGGCCCCGGCGGATTTCTGCTGAGCGCACAAAGGCAAAGCCAGGAGAGAGCCGATTGCCAGTGCTGCACACCAATTGCGCATCTGATTCCTCCTCAAAAAGCTGATTCAAATCCCGTATGATTCACGCGCCCGCCTAAAACCGCACGCTGCAGAGGCGGACTCCGTTGGACGCATTGCAGCTTGAATATCGCCGCTTCTCGTCCTGCATAGGCCCTCCTCCAGGAAGCACCCGCCGGATGGAACCCCAAGAAACGGTCGCTTGCGGCGCCTCAAGCGTATTCCACAAATCCCTTACGGCGCAACTAATTCCTTGCCGGGCCGACGACGGAGGGGGAAAACGCTCCGCAGCAGACGGCGCGAACCTCATCCTGAGGTACACTGGGTAGCTCATGTCTCCCATTCAAACGCTCGACGACAATTGGATGGGCCGGCTACGGTCGATTGCCACGGCGCTGTTGGAATCGAATGGACACCGCGCGTTGGTTGATCCCGGTCCAGATTCCACGCTGGAAAACCTGCGGCAACAGCTTAGCGCGCATGGACTTTCCGTGGCAGATTTAGACACTCTTCTTCTAACGCACATCCACTTGGATCATGCAGGCGCGACGGGCGCGCTGGTTCGAGAAAATCCGCGGCTGGTGGTCTACGTTCACAAGCTCGGCGCGCCGCACCTGATCGATCCCTCGAAGCTTGTCGCCAGCGCGGAGCGTCTTTGGCCCAATGAACTCCAGAAATTGTTTGGCATCCCCATTCCCGTTCCCGCCGGGAACCTGCGCGTCCTGGAAGGCGGAGAGACCATCGTTCACGGCGCACGCAAGATCGATGTGGCGTACACGCCGGGCCACGCCTCGCACCATGTGAGTTATTTTGATAACGCGGAAGGAGTGGCATTTACCGGAGATACCGCGGGGGTACGGATCGAAGGACAAGATTATGTAATGCCGGCTACTCCGCCGCCGGATATCGACTTGAAAATCTGGGATGCTTCCTTTGCGGCGATCCGCGAACGCAAACCGGCGCGGCTTTTCCTAACCCACTTTGGATTTTCGGACAATCCGGAGGAGCATCTGGCGCTGTTCCGGGAACGTTTGCACCGCTGGGCCGCAACGACGGACGAAATCATTCGACGCGCAGGCGATGAATCGGCAGCGATGGATCCATTCATGGCCACGATGCGAAAGGAAATCGCTGAGCATCTCCCCGCGGACGAAGTTGAGCACTACATTTTCAGTGCGGGGCTGAATCTGTCGTTCCTAGGCTTGGCCCGCTACCTGCGCAAGCGCGCCCAGGCCGCTTCGTAATTTTTATTGCGAAGGTAAAGACTACGCGGCGGTTTCCGAGGAGGAAACTTCCGTTGCGCCTTGCGGCGGCTCCGGTGCGGGCGTCTCGAAGACTTGCAGCCGCGCGGCAAGAACTTCGGCCAGAAGATCAACCAACTTGCGAGCGCCGCTGCCGTCGGGATCGCGGTCCGGATTGTACTGCGCAATATCCAGGCCCAGCAGATTCTTGTGCTTGGCAAACTCCGTGAGGGCTAAGCGCACATCGTCGAAGCGCAACCCTCCATTGCCCGGCACGTTGACGGCGGGAAATTCCTCCGCGGAGATGGCGTCGACGTCGAGATGCAAGACGAATTCGTGGCCGTCGGCGTGGATTTGCCCGAGTGCTTCGTGCGCTGCTTTGGCGCCGCCCTTGGATTGGATATCCCCCGCGTAGTTGTGGCGCATTGGGGATTTCGCGAGAAATTCCTGTTCCGGGGGATCGAGGCGCTCGAGGCCGAAAAGCGTCACGTCCGGTTCCCGCACCAGCGGCGGCTCGCCCCAAAAACGCACGAGTTCGGGCGCGCCTTTCCCGATAATGTGGGCCACGACCATGCCATCGATGCGGCCGGACGGAGTGGACGCGGGAGTATTCAGGTCCGCATCGCGATCGAACCACAAAAGATTCACATGTTTGTAGTAGCGCCGCGCTCCGCTGAGCAGGCCTATGACTTGGGCGCAATCGCCGCCAAGAACGAGCACCAAAGCTCCGGATTTGACCGCGAATTCCCCTCGCGTCTTCAGGTCGTTCAGCCCGGCGACAATCTCGCTGAGATTGCGGGCGCGGCGGTGCTCTTCGTCGTCGGCGAAAAGGCGCGGAGCGCAATCGCCATGATCAATAACTTCGTAACCGGCGGCCTGGAGTTTCTCGACGAGACCCGCGGCTCGCAAGGCGGCCGGCGCTTTTTCGCTGCCTAAAGAAAACGCCGCTGCGCTGGATGGCGCGCCAATCAAGGCAATCTTCTTCAGCTGACGGACGATTTTGACCGCCAAGGCCTGACTCCTTGTGCTGAATTCCCCATCCGCCGCGCAACCCTGCCGAGGACCGGAGGAAGCCAAACGCCCTGGGTGAAGACGACTCCGGTGTTACGCGGCGAACCCCTGCCGGAACCTAAGAACCACGAAACTCTTTAGCGGCGGGGAGCAGGCGCGATCGTCGCCAATTCGGGCGGCAATGTGAAGCGCACGTCCTCGCGAATCAAATCCAAGTCCCGCTGATCGGTAAAACCGAATTCCGCCAGCCGCTGGCTGACCTGCTCAACCAGGACTTCCGGGGCGGAAGCTCCGGCCGTCAGGCCCACGCGGGAAACGCCGGTGAGCCACTGCACATCAATGTCCGTCGCAGAGTCGATGAGTTTTGCCTGAACGCCGCTGCGCCGCGCCACTTCTACCAGACGGTTGGAATTTGAGCTGTTCGGCGAGCCCACCACCAGAATGAGGTCCACGTCCTTGGCGACTTGCTCGACCGCTTCCTGGCGGTTCTGGGTGGCGTAGCAGATATCATCGCTCGCCGGGCCCTGAATCGAGGGGAACTTCTGCCGCAGCCGCGCCACAATTTCCTGCGTGTCGTACAAACTCAGCGTCGTCTGCGTCAAGAACGAAAGTTTTTGCGGATCTTCGACTTCCAGCGCGTCCACCGCAGCGACCGAGTCCACGACAATCGTGCGATCCGGTGCTTCACCGGAGGTACCGATAATTTCCTGATGGTCTTTGTGCCCGATCAGGATGATGGTGCGCTTTTCACGGGCAAATTTAAGAGCTTCCAGATGGACTTTGGTCACCAGCGGACAAGTCGCATCAATGACCTTGAGCTCGCGCGATCTGGCTTCGTCGCGGACCGTCGGCGGCACGCCGTGCGCGCTAAAAACCAGCACCGCTCCGTGAGGAACTTCATCGATGGCCTCGACGAAAATCGCGCCCCGGCGCCGTAACTGCTCCACTACGTACGTGTTATGGACAATTTCATGGTGGACATAAACGGGCGCGCCATAAGCCTCCAGCGCCAGTTCGACAATATCCACGGCGCGTACCACTCCGGCACAGAAGCCGCGCGGCCTCACCCGGAGCAACACTTTCCCATTTTTTCCGTTCGCCATGTTCATCCTAATTCGTTAATTTTAAGACACTCTATCATACCTTACGCTCCTCCCCGCCCGCATCCGGTTTCCTTCCCGCAGCTCGGATTCGAGCGCACTCGGGGCGGGACTGCTTTTTAAGCAACCAGCGGCTTATCGTGCAGCACACCTCGCCATCCGCCTAAGGTAAAATTTCATCAGAACGAAAATCGTGGCTACCCCTTCTAATCCCGTGAACCGCCGGCGCAGTGAACGCGTGATGCTGCGCATGCGCCTTCTTGTCTTTGCGGAAGACGCCGACCGCAAACGGCTGCAGCTCGAAGGCCTTACGCAAGTCGTGAATGCACACGGCGGATTGATGAAATTTCCGTTCTATCTGCACGTGGGGCAACCTCTCCAATTAGTGAATCCTCAAAACCAAGTGCAACAAGGCTGCCGGGTCGTTCGCGTGGAAGACACGCCCGCGGGAGATTATTCGGTTGCCTTTGAATTTGACACGCCAAACCCAAAGTTCTGGCCGGTCGTTTTTCCGCCCGAAGATTGGAACGCGCCCCGGGCTTAGCCGTCGCGGGGCTCTAAACCGCAACTCTTCGGCGTCGCGCGTGTTTAATGAAATGGGATTCGTCTGAGTCCGGAGGAAGTCTGATGCGGAATTGGAAGAACGGCTATAAAAGTGGATCGCTGGTTGCCGCGGCTGCGCTGTGTTGCAGCTTGCTCCTGGCGGGGTGTGACGACTACGTCCAAATCACCCGCGATCCCGACGTCAAGATTCACAAGCTCGCCACCTGGGCCTGGCGCCCCGCTCAGGAACAGCCTGCCCGCGCGCGTGACGCCCGCCCGGTTATTTCCCGAGACGTTATCTCTCGCAACGAAGCCCCTGTCCGCGACACCAATGCCAACAACGAAATTGTCCGCCAGCGCGTCAAGACCGCCATCGAGCAAACCCTGGCTTCCAAAGGGCTCAATCAGATTAGCGATCCTCAGGCTGCCGATTTTCTGGTCGACTACCAATTCGCCGTGGAACGGCATGACGCCACGGTTCCGGCTTATGGCGGGGGATACCCGGGCGTTGTATGCGGGCCGTACGGCTGCTGGCAGAGCTGGGGCTGGGGGCCCGTCGGTTACGAGCATATTCGCTTCCGCGCGGGAACCATCGTGTTCGATTTCGTCCAGCAATCGACGAGGCACCTGGTGTACCGCGCCGTCGGTGAACGGCATGTGGACTACGACAGGTTCAGCCTCACCCAGGATCAAATCAGCGGCCTGGTCCATCATCTCTTGAAAGACCTGAAGACCAAGTAGCCACACCCGCAATCAGATGGGGACTTTGGCGAGACGCCTTCCGCTGCGTTGCGTCGAAGGTAACGGACCCTATTTACGTTCCGAGTCTTACTCTCTATCCTTCTACGCCATGCCGAACCAGGACCAAGTCGTGCTCATCACCGGTGCGAGCAGCGGCTTCGGCCGGGTAATGGCGGAAACGCTCGCGCGCAAGCAGTACCGGGTCTTCGCGACCATGCGCAACGTTAACGACCGAAACGCCGCGGTTGCCACTGAACTCGCCGAACTCGCGAAGCGCGAATCGCTCGATCTGCAGGCGCTCGAACTCGATGTCACCGACGAGGTGTCCGTAGAACGGGCGGTTGGCGAAGTGCTCGAGAAATGCGGCCAAATCGATATTTTGATCAACAACGCCGGCTACGGAATTATGGACTTGTCGGAAACCGTGACGACCGAGCAGGCCCGACGGCAATTCGACGTCAACTTTTTTGGCGTAGTGCGCATGAATCGCGCCGTGCTCCCCGCCATGAAACGCCGAGGAAGCGGTTTGCTGATCTATGTGAGCAGTGGCGCCGGCCGCCTGGCGTTCCCGGGAATGGGCTTCTATTGCGCCAGCAAATTCGCGATGGAAGCGCTGGCGGAAATTTATCGTTATGAAATCGCCGCGCTGGGCATCGATACCGTAATCCTCGAGCCGGGCGCCTACCGCACCGCCGTCGCGGACAGGCTCGAATCCGGCGAAGACCCTGCGCGCCGCGCTGGATACGGAGAATTCGCGAAAGTCCCGCAAGCCCTGTTGCAGCGAATCCGAAACTCGCGCGCCAACCCTCAAGAATTTGCGGATAGGGTTCTCGAAATCATCGAGACCCCGCCTGGCCAGCGGGAGCTCCGCTATCGGGTCGGGTCGGGCGGGACGGGAGGGGCCGTCGAGCGCATCAACACCGTCACCGACGAAGTTCAAGCGCAACTCCTGGAAGTTTTCGGAATTACGGAACTCGCTAAACTCAAAACGGCCAGCGATCGCAAAGAATAGAAGTTCCCCGCCAAACGGCTTCGCTTTCTGCCTGGAAATTCGCCGCTTGTCGGATAATATGGCGCGTGTGATGCGCTTCCCCGCTGCCATTTCCAACAAACTCCGCTGCTGGTCCTTCTATCTCTTCGGTTGCTATCGTGGCACGGGAGGCCGGCTTCGCTACATCGCCGAAGATTGGAGCGAAGTACGTCTGGACCTGCCGTTATCGTGGCGCACGCGAAACTACGTCGGCACCATTTTTGGCGGCAGCATTTATTCCGCAGTTGATCCTATTTATATGTTGATGCTGATTCGGCGCCTCGGTCCCGAGTTCATCGTGTGGGACAAGGCAGCGTCGATTCAATTTAAGAAACCGGGGAAAGAGACTCTTCACGCGCAGTTTGTCGTGAGCGATGAAGAGCTCGCCGCGATTCACGCAGCGCTCGAGACGCAGCGTTCGATCGACCGCGGCTACATCATCGAATTGAAAGACAGTGCCGGAATCGCGTGCGCTACCGTAGAAAAATTGATTTACATCCGCCGACGCGAACCCAAGAACAGTGGTAGCTAAGGCAGCAATCCAAAAACCGCGACGCTATTCGGAGTCCCGACGTAGACCTTCCCGTTGACCACCATCGGCGTGATGAACTTGTTCCCGCTGAAGTGATCGCGGTTGTTCGCGGCCTGGTTTGAATCGTAAAGCTCGTTCGTCAAATTCGTGGCGTCATAGGCAAACAAGATCCCGCCATTATCCACGGCCCACACAATTCCGTTGTTCGTGCCGTTCGCCGAAATGCTCGGCGTCGTGCCCGGATAACCAAAAGTATGTGAAGTTTGCGACGACGGAGTCGCGGCAAGTTGCGCGCTCGTCACGGGAAACGCCTTCAACGCGTCGCTCACCGCGCCGTAATACACCGTCCCGTTGAAATAGGACGGCTTCGACCACACGCCGCCAATCTGTCCGCTGATCACCTGGTAGTTGTTGTCCGCGTTGGAATTGAATTTGCCCATGTTGTCGCGGTCGACCACGTAAATGTTGGCATCCTTGCCCGCGCCCACCGCCAAATGGCGCGTCTGGCCATTGCCGTCCACCAGATCCGGGAGCAGCAAGGGGCCGCCCGAGCCAAAGTCCGTGTCCGCGTTCGATTCGGAAACCGTATTGAGCGGCGTGAAATAATCGAGCAGCTTCAACTGGCCCGAGGAAAGCTTCACAAAACAATTTCCGCAGTTGCCATTCACGGGGAAATTGCTCGCGTTGAGCGTGGTATCAAAATCACCGTTCCCCACGATGAAGTAGATGTTCCCGGAAGCATCGGCCGCCGGAGCCGCTCCCGCCATCCAGATGCCGCCTTCGCTCCCGTTCGGAACGAGATTCAACACGCTGGTTTGCGCCAGCGTGTCCGCGCTGAAGGCCATGACCCACGAGGTGTATGGCTGCGCGTCGCAATGCGAAGACCACGTCGTGTAAATCGTCCCGCCAATCTGCAGCAGACCCGGCCTTTCTTTGTATTGCTTCGGATCGAACACCACGTTTCCACCCGAGCTGTTGTCTCCCGTGCCCGGGTACGTCGCCGTGATGTTCATCGGCCCGCCGAAAAGCTCGCTCCCCGTACTCAAATTGAGCGCGTGCAATCGCTGGAAATAATTGCCCTTGGAATCTTTCGACATCGCCACCACGTAGATCGCGTTCCGCGTGCGGTCGATCACCGGAGTGGAAGTAATCCCGATTTCCGGCGACACCTGGCCGCATCCGCGATTGTCGCTGGTCGTTTCTCCGCTCCCGAGTGTCGACGTTTTCCAAAGATACGCAGTCGTCGTTCCGTTGATCGAATCGGCGTCAAACGCGTACACCGAGCCGTGTTCGGTCGCCACATACAGTACATTTTTCGTCTGCCCGCTAATGCTGACCTGCGAGAGGTACAGCGGCTGCGCGTCTACCAACCCGTCCACGCTGAACTCGCCCTTCTTTCCAAACGTGCTGGACTTCACGTTCGCCGTCGTCAGCGTCGTCTCGTTGAGATTTTGCCCTGTTCGCAAGTTGTCGTAGTGGTAGGTCACCACGTCCACGCTGGAGTTGCTCGTGCCCGGATTCACGGTAAGCGTCGCGGAGTTACTGGTCACGCTTCCTGCGGAGTTGCTCACCATCACGCGAAACGTCTCGCCACTGTTGCCTGTCGTCGTGACTGGCGTCGTGTAGCTCGTTGACGTCGCGCCCGGTATATCTGCAGCATTCATCTGCCATTGATAGGAAAGCGGTGCCGTCCCGCTTGCCGCTACGCTGAATGTTGCGGTCTGTCCCGCAGTGACTGTTTGATTCGCTGGTTGCGTTGTAATCGTCGGCGCCACTGCCACCGCATTTACGCTTAGCGTCGCCTGTGCGCTGGTAACTGTTCCCGCGCTGTTGCTCACGATTACATCAAACTTGGCCCCATTATCAGCGCTGGTCGTAGCCGGAGTGGTGTAGCTCGCGCTCGTCGCCCCGTTGATATTCGCGGAATTTTTCTGCCACTGGTAAGCGAGCGGCGCCGTTCCCGTGGCGCTCACGCTGAATGTCGCCGATTGCCCGACCGTCACCGTTTGATTGGCCGGCTGCGTCGTGATCGTCGGCGCCACTGCCACGGCATTCACGGTCAGCGTCGCTTGCGCGCTCGTGATGCTCCCCGCTTTGTTGCTGACAACCACGTCGAACTTGGCACCGTTGTCGGTGTTGGTAGTAGCCGGCGTCGTGTAGCTCGCGCCGGTTGCGCCGCTGATGCCCGTCGCGTTCTTCCGCCACTGATATGAAATTGGCTGAGTTCCCGTAACTGTCACGCTAAACGTTGCCTTCTGCCCCACGGTCACGGTCTGGCTGGCGGGCTGGGCAGCCAGAGTCGGCGCCACGACAGGTTGATTCCCCGCATTTTCCGTAAATGCGCTGCATCCGGCGAGGGAGAGCGCGGCAAGATTCACTGCGACAGTGAACAATGAGATAGGGCGGCGCACCGTACGCACCTCCGGGTCTAATCGAGCGGCTTTGGTTGGCAAGTCGCTCTTACTTCTTCAGGAAGGGGTGGATTCAAGTCTAACGGACACAATGGCCGAATACCATTCCCCCATTCCCTTCACAAATTGACCCTTCGTAACAGCGTAGTGCGGCTCGCGAGAAATTACACCTGACCGGAAGGACAGTTCTGGTTCAGTAGCCTGCCGCATCTCGTAACTCCACGGCCGTCCACTTTGCGCCTCGCTCCTTGCTTCGCGGCCTTGCTTCCTTCTATCCTCATTCTTCCTTATGCTGCTGCAAAACCAGGTCGCTCTCATCACCGGCTCCGGTCGCGGCATCGGTCGCGCCATCGCCCAGCTATTCGCAAAAGAAGGCGCTGCGGTATTTCTCACCGCCCGCACGGAAAGGGAACTCGCCGCCACCACAAACGAAATCTCTCAAAGCGGCGGACGAGCCGCCTACGCCGTGGCCGATCTTGCTCACGAAACCGATTGCGCACGCATCATCGCAGCAGCCAAGGAAAAATTCCGCTCCATCGACATCCTCGTCAACAACGCCGGCCACTACGGCCCCGTTGTTCCGGTCGAAGACTATCCCCTCACGGAATTCGACAACGTTATCGCCGTGCATCTCCGCGCCGCGTTTCTCCTGTCGAAATTGGTTCTGCCCGGAATGTACGCCAAGCAATCCGGCGTCATCTTGAACATCTCCAGCCTTTCCGCGAAAACCGCCTACGCCTGGGGCTCGGCCTACGCCGCCGCCAAAGCCGGCATGCTAGGGTTGACGCGCGTCACTGCCGCCGAAGCGGCGCGCAAAGGCGTTCGCGTGAACGCCATTTGCCCCGGTCCGGTCACCGAAACGCAAATGTCCAAGGAATTGGGCGCGACTCTCGCAAAAAAACTGAACGTCAGCGCCGAAGAACAACTCGCAGGCTTTTTGAATGGTCTCTTGCAGGGCCGCGCGCAAACCGCTGCCGAAATCGCCCAAGCGGCGCTCTTCCTCTGCTCCGACCAATCCAGCGCCATGACCGGTCAGTCGATCAACGTCGACGGCGGCGGCGCCTTCTTTTAGGCCTTAGTGCATCTCGTTCTTGTAGACTTCGCCGCCTTTCATCACGAATTTCACTTTCTCCACTTCCGTGATGTCTTTCAGCGGGTCCCCGCTCACCGCGACGAGGTCCGCCCACTTCCCTGCTTCAATCGTCCCTAACTTGTCGCCCCAACCCAATAGCTCCGCCGCCACCGCCGTTCCCGTCCGAATCGATTGCATCGGCGTCATCCCATATTGCACGTAATACTCGAACTCTTTCGCTTGATTCACCTTTTTCCAGTCAAACCCTCCTGCATCCGTTCCCAGCGCGATCTTCACGCCCTCCTTCAGCGCTTTCGCAAAATTCTCGCGCTGCAAGTCCGCCATCTTCTGCCAATTCCCTCCGCGCCCCGGCGCCACGTACAGGCCAACGGTCAGCGTCGGCACCCAATACACTTTCTTCCGCGCCATCTCATCAATCAACGCATCTGTCAGGCCGTCGCCATGCTCAATCGTGTCCACTCCCGCCCGCAGCGCGGCCTCAATCCCGTCGCTTCCGATCGCGTGCGCCGCCACTTTCTTCCCCAGCCGGTGCGCCTCGTCCACGATCGCCCGAGCCTCTTCATCGGTAAAATTCACCATCGAGTGCAGCACTCCGTCCGCATCGAAGTGGTACCGCCTGTCGCTGTAATACTTGATCCAGTCCGCTCCGTACATCGCCTGCTCGCGCACCGCTTTGCGCGCCCCGTCCGCTCCGTCCACGTATTCCACGCCCGTCGGCACCTTCAGCTCCCACGAATACCCGAGCAGCGGATACATTCCCGTCGGCGTCATCGCGCGGGTCGCCACTTGCATGCGTGGACCCGGCACTTCTCCATTCGCGATGGCCGTCTTCACGTCCACGTCCGCGTACATCGCCCCTTCCGTCTCCAGGTCGCGCATCGCCGTAAATCCATGCGACAGCGCAATCTGCGCATTGCGCGCCGCCAGGATCGTCCGATAGGGAATCGACTGCTTCAGCAACTGCTCGTCATACTCGGCCGCCGTAACGTCTCCCTGCAGCAGCACATGCGTGTGCGTGTCGATGAATCCCGGCAACACCGTTGCCTTCGATAAATCGATCACTTCCACGCCCGCTGGAGCAGTTCCTCCCGCAGCAACCGACACAATCTTGTCCCCCTCCACCACAATCAACGCATTTTCCATCGGCTTGTCGCTCTTCCCGTCAATCAGCCTTCCCGCGCGAATCGCCACGCGGTGTGGCGCCTGCGCAGCGGCAACCGCGGCCATCAACAGACTCAAAAAAACAAAAGAAAGAAAACGGCGCATAGCTGTCTCCTCCACCCACGGACGCAAAGCCTACCAGAGTCGGCCCGATTCGTCGCCTTCCCGAATGAATTACAGAAATACGCCGTAGTAGCCAGTTTGAAATTTCAAGTGTTGCCCTAGTCCCAGAATGTTTTTGACCCACTAGTAATTCAAGCGTGCGCTTCCTCGACATGGACAATCGGGACAAGCCTGAAGAACCTGGCCAAAACCGGTGGTCGCAAGTGCCTTGGTGGCTTTGGCTGCTGGTTTTGCTATTCCCGGTGGTGCTGAGGCCGTGGTGGGCGGCGATTATCTCCGTTGCGCTGTTCGTTCTATTCTTGAGGCTCGTCCTAGGACCGTTTCCGGTAAGACCAAAGTCAAACTAACGCGAAACCCACGCAATTATCGACATTAGGCTAAGCTTCGGCTAACATCACCCCCTTGGGGTCCTGGGAGAGCATCCGTCTCCCTGTCAAATCCGCAGCTCACTGCTATGGGATTTCAAGACCGTTTCGTTAGGGAGAAGACGTGAGCCAATCGTCTGTTGCAAAGACTCCTGACAATTTTGTCAAGGAAGAGGCCCGCCGCAGCACCCGCATCGAACGCTCGGTTCCCCTCATCGTTTTTGGTCAAAACCGCCTGGGCGAATCGTTCGTCGAAAGAACCGTCTCGACCTGCATCAATCTGCACGGCTGCCGCTACCCTTCCCGGCACGACTACGGTGTGGGCACCTGGATCACTCTGCAAGTCGTCGGCCTGAACGTCGAGCCAAAGCCGCCCGCCGTGCGCGCTCGCGTCCGGTCGATCCATTCTGCGCAAAGCACGCGGGAACTCCAGCAAGTGGGCGTGGAATTGGAGCACCCGGGCAATGTTTGGGGCATCGTCACTCCGCCTCAGGATTGGCTGCGCTTTGGTGAATCGACTGGCCCGGGTTCAGTGACCCAGTTTTCTGCCGCTGCCGCCGCGCCCGCTCCTGCCCTCGATCCCGAACCGACGGCTCCTCCCTTGACCGTCGAACCTCCCGAGATCCCTTTCAGGGTCGAGCATAAATTGGCCGAAGTGGCCACCTTTCCCTCGCCTTCGCCGCTTGCCGCCAAGCCGGCCGCGCCTAAACTCACGGAACCTCCAAAACCTCAGCGCGTCGTTATTACCCCGGACGGCCTTATCAACGCACTGCAAGGAAAACTGCAGCAAGCGGCCGAGAAAGCTGTGCAAACCGCCCTCGCCAAGCAGCTCGACGATGCCGTACGCCAGGCCTTGGCTACCATTGACGACATTCGCCAGTCCAGCGTTCGCGAGGTCCAGGAGCTTTTCCCTACTCGCGTCGCAGCCGCTACGCTCTCCACGAAGGACGAAATCGCAGGCGAAGTGGCCGCTCACTGGAAAGAGCAAATGGAGAAATACCGCGTCCAGGCGGAGGAGCTTGCTCAGCGGCTGGAGAAGCAAGCCGGCGAATTAAGAAGCGAACTCGCCAGGTCCAAGGAATTTCTCGACAAAATGACCCGCGAAATGGAGCCGCAGGCCCATGCGCGCCTGACCGAAGCGGTTTCCCAGGCCACTTCCGAATTTGAAGGCGCTGCGTCTCGCATCCTGGACCGCCGTTACGAACGTTTGCTGGACCATACCCAGTCCGTCACGCAAGAAGGCCTCCTGCGCCTTGATGCCCGTTCCGCGGAAGTGCAAGCGCTGGTTCAGGGCGCCGTGAATTCGGCTTTGGCCTCGTTTCAAAGGCAGACCGAATCGCACGTCAACCAACTGCTCGCAGAGACCAAAGAGCGAGCTGCCTCGTCTCTTTCCGCGCTCGACGCGGAGAGCCGCGCCGCTTGTGAAGCCCGCCGGCAATCCCTCGAGACAGAAGTGGCCCGCGCCACCGAGCGTTCCACCGATCAATTCCGCAAGAGCATGAAAGCGTTTCTTTATTCTTGCCTGGTCGCTGCGGTCAGCGCCGTCGATGAACATTCCAAATCGACTCTTGACAACCTTTTGAAAGAAAACGGCAAATCGGCTCACGAGTCCAACGGCGAAAACGGCAGCTCCGATGGCCCGGAGATTCTTCCCGCCCCCGACACCGACCCTTTCACCCACTAGCAGTCATGCAAGATGCCCGTTGATTCGCGCGCCCCGGGCACCTAAAATGCGCCCATCCATGAGAGCCTCTTTTTGGAGTGCGGCGGCTTGCCGCCGCTTTTCTTCCCACCCGGACCGCCGCCTAGGGCAGGCCTTCTTACTCCACCCACCCCTGCCCGGAAGGCACATCGCGTGATTGGCCAGGACATTTCGCATTACCGCGTCACTGCTCGGCTCGGTGCTGGCGGAATGGGCGAGGTCTACCGCGCCACCGACACCAAGCTGCGCCGCGAAGTCGCCTTGAAAGTCCTTCCCCCCGCCGTCGCTTCCGATCCGCAACGCATGGCTCGCTTCGAACGCGAAGCCCAGCTTCTCGCTGCACTGAACCATCCCAATATCGCCGCCATTTACGGACTCGAGGATTCCGGCGCCACCCGCGCCCTGGTCATGGAATTGGTCGAAGGCCCCACTCTCGCCGACCGCATCGCGCAAGGCGCAATTCCGTTTGACGAAGCTCTTCCCATCGCCCGCCAAATCGCCGAAGCCCTCGAATACGCCCACGAACGCGGCATCGTGCACCGCGATCTGAAACCCGCGAACGTGAAAGTTAAAGACGATGGCTCGGTAAGAGTTCTCGATTTCGGCCTGGCCAAAGCTCTCAGCGAGGATCCAACAAATTCCGACATCGCCAATTCACCGACGCTGACCGCGGCCGCTACAAAAGCCGGCTTTATTCTCGGCACCGCCGCCTACATGTCTCCTGAGCAAGCTCGCGGCAAAGCCGTTGACCGCCGCAGCGACATCTGGTCTTTCGGCGCGGTGCTGTTTGAAATGCTCACCGGAAAGCTAGCCTTTCACGGCGAAACCATCTCGGACACCCTCGCCGCGGTCATTCGCTCCGAACCCGATTGGACGCTGCTTCCCGCAAGCGTCCCGCGCAGCATTCGCACCCTGCTTCTCCGCTGCCTTCACAAAGATCCCCGTCAGCGCCTGCAATCCATCGGCGAAGCTCGCATCGCCATCGAAAACGCTTTGTCAGGAAATGATTCCGCGACAGCGGACTCTCCTCCTTCAGCCTCCGTCCACAGCGGTCGCGCCATGAAACTGTCGCACGTCATTCTGGCTTCCGCTATCGGAGTGCTGCTGCTCGCAGGCGGTTTTGTTCTTGCTAAGTTGACAAAGAGCACCACGGCCCAGACGCTCAGGGTCGTCCGCTTTTCCATTGCACCACCCCGAGGGGCTTTCTTTTTCCTCCATGGCGCCCACGCGATGGCAATTTCTCCCGACGGAACGCGGCTTGTTTTTCGCATCAATACTGCCGAGGGCGCGCGTCTTTATCTCCGCGACATGTCCTCCTCGGAAATCACCCTCATTCCAGGCACCGAAGGGGCCGAGGTTCCTTTCTTCTCTCCTGACGGGCAATCGGTGGCCTTCGTCTCTTCTGGAACGTTGAAGAAAACTGCTCTCAGCGGTGGTATCCCTGTGCCCCTTGCGGATTCCGTTGCCAATGCTCTGGTGGCGTTTGGGGAGAGGATCAATACATCTACTTCGCGCCGGGCTTCACTTCTCCCATTATGCGTATGCCCGCCACGGGCGGTTCACCTCAACCAGTCACCAAAGTGCTGGCGGAAAACAAGGAACTCGGTCACGTCGGCCCCTTGCTCCTCCCCGGCGGAAAAGCACTCCTGTTTACCGTATGGGTCGGTGGAAATGTGGACGACGGCCCGCTCGTGGCACAAGTGCTGGCCACCGGAGAAAGAAAAGTCTTGCTCCCCAACGCTTTTGATCCCCGGTTTATCCCTCCCAACCATCTCCTTTTTGGCCGTGGGGCAAATCTCATGATGGTCCAGTTCAACCCCGAAACGTTGACCGTCAGCGGCAACGCCATTCCCGTAATGCAAGCATTAGACCTGCGTTCGGGCTTCAGTGGCTTCAGTGCGCAATACGCTGCGTCGCAATACGATGTGTCGCGAGCGGGCACTCTTATCTACATCCGCAGCAACCAGCAATCCACGGAGAACAAGCTGGTGTGGGCCGAACACGATGCCAAACCGCAACCCTTTCAGCTCAATCCAAATGTTTATGAGTCTCCTCGCTTTTCCCCCGACGGCAAGCAAATCGCGCTCACGGTTCGACTCCCTGATATAGATGTTTGGATCTATGACCTCGATCGAGGCGCCTTGCGAAGGATCACCTTCGCTCCCGGCGAAGACGAGCTTCCCGTCTGGTCGCCCGACGGCAAACGCATCGCTTTTGCCTCCAACGGCCGTCAGCAGGCCTTCGTTCTTCCGGCCGATGGCAGCGGCCAGGAAGAATCGCTGATGCGCAACGACACGCACTTTCATCTTCAGTCCTGGTCTCCCGATGGAAAACTGATTGCCTTTGAGAGGCTCGGCTCTTCAGGTCGTTGGGAGGTTTGGATGCTTCCCATGGAGGGTGAGCACAAGCCATATCCTTACGTGCAAGGCCCATTTCAGGAGCGTCATCCTGCTTTTTCGCCAGATGGGAAGTGGCTTGCTTACTCATCCGGCGAATCCGGCCGCGAAGAAGTTTATGTCCAGCGCTTCCCAGGGCCAGGCGAAAAGGTTCAGGTCTCGACTGAGGGCGGCGCCTACCCAGTTTGGTCGCGTGACGGTCTCCGCCTCATCTATGAGAGTTCTGACACACTATGGGCGGTCGATGTAATTAACTCTCCGACGTTCCGTGTAGGTAAAGCTCATGTACTCTATCAAGGCCAAATCTGGAATGACGCCGCAGGACCAAACTATGCGCTTTCGCCCGACGGCAAACGCTTTGTTGTCGTCGAGCGCAGCAAAGAGGCCGTCGAAAGCCCCGCTATCAATGTCGTCTTGAATTGGAGCGAGGAATTGCTTCGCCTTGCCGGCTCCGCGAGTGAATAACCGCTGAACAAGAAAAAGCCAGCCGCTCTCTCAGGACGGCTGGCCATTCCCTTTAGAACCCGGAACCGCATTCACTCCTGTAAGGAGGCAGGGTGAGCAATCCCGGTTGTGCTCTGGCTAATGCCAGAAACTCGTTCTTAACGCGCTGGCGCCTCCGACCCCGGGCGCCGGAACGGCCGCCGCGCCAAATCCTCCACGCTGTCGATTCCATGCCGCACAGCCACCAGGACGGGGTGCTGGCTGTCCGCCGCTCGTTCCACCGCCACGGCCCAGGCCCGCTGCAGCATATACACGCTGCCAATCACCATCGCAATGGCCAAAAACCCCAAGGCAAATAGTGCAAACGCAGCCAACAGCTCTTGAACGAAATAGACCTGCAGGGCCGCTATCGTCGCCAAGATCCCCCACATCCACTTCCGGCTTTTGTCTTTCTTGTTCATCTTTTCCTTATCCACCCACTCTTCGTAACCCTGATGCTCTACTTCAGTTGTCCTCTACCGCGGAATTTCCTCACTTACTTAGATGCACGACCTGTCCGAAAGTTCAACGTTCGCCTCACCTGTACCATTTGACACTATGTTCGCCCAATTCGCGATGGTACAGAAGTCACATTTTTGACCTCAAACCGGACTACTAGTATTACTGTTCCGATTGTGAACACTCCCTAACTGCAACAAAAACAACGCCTTACTGAAAACGCATTTTCGCCCTTCTTTTCGCCTCGTTTTCCCTGTACGGCCTGTGGAAAACCTGTACCTTCGTACAGGCCTTTTTCTGGCCACTTGGGATAGTGTCCAGCCCGTCTTTCCCGTTTCATCGGCCTAATCCCGGCTCCGCTTTAGCGCGTTTCCGGCAGGCTCCCGCCACCCGCTTGGCTTTACGTCTTCGCCTAGCCTTCGTCCAAGCTTGTGACTTTGTCTCTGTCAGGAATACGAATCAGGCGGTTCGGAACACCACTTCTGAGTCAAAATCTCGTGGTTGCAGGTTGGTGCCCTCCCATTAAGGCGGGGGACTCTAACATAGCTCGCTCCCTCGTTCCCGGCGCGATAAATATAGCTATCCTCTCCAACCCCAGGTGCATTGGTGTGTGTTGGGATGGGAATCTTGCTGGCAAGCAGGGGCAGAGTGAATCTCTGCCCCTGCTTGGTTCGGATCCCAGCGCCTGGATACTTTAGTCAGTCCGCATCGATTGTTCGCGGGATGGCTTTGTAGGCGTGGTATTCGCCGGTGGTTGGGTCGTAAGCTATGCCGTCGATTTCGCCGCGAGCGTTGATGGAGCAGGCGGTTTGTAGAGACAAGGGCGTGGTTCCTGCAACCAGCTTGTTCAAGTCCTGCATGTTCCCGTTCTGCCAAATAAACGCACGGATGTTGAAGTTGGCGTCAACCGAAACGCCCGTGACCACCCTGCGATCGCTAATAGCCGTCGCCGTACTATAAGCATCGCCGGGGAGCGTTTGCAGGTCGGTCATGTGGCCGTTCTCCCAAAGAAAGGCATGAAAGGATGCGTCGTTGGTGGTGTCGGAAAATCCCACGACTTGGCCTACGTTGTTGAGGCCGGAAGCGAAGATTCCACCGAACAGACCGTCGCCGCCGAGGTTCCCGAGATCAACGGGCTTGCCGTATTGCCAGAGAATCGCGTGACGTGGCACAAGGTTGAAGAGATTGATGGCATTGAAAAGCCCGCAGGTTCCCGACGCGCCTGCGGCATCGCCTCTTTCGTTGACCGCGACGGCGACGCCATCGGGATCGCCGGAGACGGTTTGTAATTCATGAATGCGCTCCTCGGACCACGGAAACAGCTTGAGCCAAACAACGGGCTTGAACTGAAACTTCTGTTGAGAGCCCGCTGGGCAAGTGTCGCTCGTCGTATTCTCCGATGATCCGACCGTCACGCCGAACGTATTGATCTGCCACGCCTGGCCATTGACGCCGCTCTTGGCGCTGTCATCGCGCAGCGTGGGGAGCGCGGTCATCACCCCGTCCTGAAAGAGATAGGGCAAGCACGAATCCGCCTTGCTGGTAAACCCCAGCGCTTGAAATCCGCAAAAGTCCTCGCCATTCGGATCCGGTGCTCCGTTCTCCGCTTCGCCGACAACCTGTCCCCAGACGTTGATGCCAAAAGCCGTACTGTTGGGCCCGCCCAGCCCGGGCGAGCTTATATCCCTCAACGAGGTTCCGTGCCAGTAGACGGCGTGCGAAACGCTGCCCGCGCCACCCGGCACAACGGCCAAGCCAGCTACATATTCGTTTGCCGTGATCACGAATGGCTGGCCCACTACCGGGCCGACGACGCCCAAGTCCTGGATGACATAGCGAGTGGACAGTGCGTTGCTTGGCGCACTGATGTGCTCCTGACCGAGAGTCACGCCGGCCAACAGCGCCAGCAAACTGCCTGCGGTCAACGCCCTCTTGAGTGTTTTGGTGCTCATGACTTCCTCCTTATCCGTATAGGCGCAGATCGGGCGCAAAACCTATCATCAGGGTCCATTCGCACCGCCTGCGGCGTTATAATCCGACCAATTAGCATGCAGAAACCCGCACACGTTGAACCACCGGCCCCGAGCGACATTACCGGGCTGTTGCGCTCTTGGAGCGAAGGCGATCAAAGCGCCCTGGATAGGCTCACACCCATTGTTTACGCGGAACTCCACCGCCTAGCTCGGCGCTACATGCAGCGTGAGCGCCCCGGGCACAGCCTCCAGACCACAGCTCTTGTCAACGAAGCCTATATGCGCTTGGTGGATTACAAGCGCATGAAGTGGCAGAATCGCGCTCACTTCTTTGCGGTCTCGGCTCAGCTCATCCGGCGCATCCTCATTGAGCATGCGCGGCGGCGCAACCTGAAACGCGGCGGCGGCGTTCGGCATGTTTCCCTGGAAGAGGCGGCTGTTCTGGGTGGCAAGCGAACCGCAGACTTGGTGGCTCTCGACGATGCGATGAAAGCCCTGGCGCAGTTCGATCCGCGAAAGGAGCGCGTCGTCGAAATGCGCTTCTTTGGCGGATTGAGCGTCGAAGAAACCGCAGAAGTGCTTAAGGTGTCGCCCGTGACCGTGATGCGGGATTGGAGCACGGCCAAGGCGTGGCTCTACCGCGAACTCAGTGGCAAAAACTCCGATGGACTCCGATCGCTGGAAACAAATCGATAGCCTTCTGCAGGCCGCCCTCGAGCTTCCGCAGAACGAGCGCGACAAGTTCCTCCAACAGGCTTGCCGCGGTGACCGCGACCTTGAGGGCGAAGTCCGCGCTCTCTTAGCCTCCAGCGACGAGGCTGCCAGCTTCCTCGAAAGTCCCGCCATGGAAGTGGCAGCACAGGACATCGCGCACAGACAAGACAAGGAGGGCGCTGGCCCGGCGGACTTCCGTGCGGGCTGGGTGGTTTCCCACTATCGAATCATCGACAAGTTAGACAGTGGTGGAATGGGCGTGGTCTACAAAGCCGAAGACATCCGACTCCGCCGGCTGGTGGCGCTCAAGTTTCTTCCGCATGACCTGGCCGGGGACGCTCAAGCGCTCAGCCGTTTCCAGCGCGAAGCGCGCGCCGCGTCCGCTTTGAACCACCCCAATATCTGCACCATTTATGAAGTCGAAGAACACGATCACCAGCCCGTTATCGTCATGGAATTGCTCGACGGCCAAAGCCTCAAGCAGCGTATTCGCGGCGAGCCGATGCCGATGGACGATCTCTTGAAGATTGGCATTGAGACCGCCGACGCTCTGGAAGCCGCTCATTCGATGGGTATCATCCATCGCGACATCAAGCCCGCCAACTTGTTCGTTACCAAGCGCGGCAACGCCAAGATTCTCGATTTTGGCTTGGCCAAACTCGGCCCGGCCGCCGACAACGTCGCCGCCGGTACAGCTGGACCGACGCTTTCCGTGCACGACTCCCTGACCGGTGCGGGCAGCGTCGTTGGCACGGTGTCTTATATGTCGCCTGAGCAGATTCGCGCCAAAACATTGGACTCACGCACGGACTTGTTTTCCTTCGGCGTCGTTCTTTACGAGATGGCCACCGGCAGGTTGCCCTTTCGCGGGGAAAGCTCCGGCGCGATCTTTGACTCCATCTTGAATCGTGCCCACACTCCTCCCTCGCGTCTGAATCCCGATTTGCCTCCCGAATTCGAGCACATCATCAGCAAATGCCTCGAAAAAGATCGCGAACTGCGCTACCAGCACGCCTCGGAGATTCGCGCCGACCTTCAGCGCCTGAGGCGGGATACGGACACCGAAAAGGTCACGGGAGCGGTGCCGAATCGTAAAAGGAACGCGGCGCGCGTTTGGGCCACGGGTGTTGCAATCACTGCTATAGCTCTTACTACTTTCGCGTTCCTATACTGGGTCACGAACAAGCCAAGACCGAACGACGCGGGAAAGTGGGAGCAGTTGACATTTTTCACAGACTCCGCCGTGTACCCGGAACTATCGCCGGATGGGAGAATGCTGGCCTTCATCCGCGGCAAGGAGACCTTTATCGGACCAGGGCAGATCTACGTCAAGCTGCTTCCCTCGGGGGACCCGGTCCAATTGACTCATGATCAGACTTTGAAACTCGGCCCCAGTTTTTCGCCGGACGGCTCGCGCATCGCGTACGGAATTTCGGACCCGTGGGAAATCTGGGAAGTCAGTGTGTTGGGTGGAGAGCCGCGCCTAATGTTGAGGAACGCCTCGTCGTTAACCTGGATTGACGGCGGCCGACGGCTCCTCTTTTCCGAGATCAAGGGCGGCGGCCTTCATATGGGAGTCGTGACGACGGATGAGGGCCGGGGACAGAGCCGCGACGTCTATCTGCCAGACGCTGAGCGCGCCATGGCGCACCATTCTTACCTCTCGCCAGATGGAAAGTGGGTCCTGATCGTCATGATGGACACGTTCGGAGTGATAGGGCAATGCCGCTTGGTCCCATTCGACGGCAAAGGGCAAGAGCAGCTCGTGGGGCCGGACGGCGCATCCTGCCGTTCGGCGGCATGGTCGCCTGATGGCAAGTGGATGTACATTAGCACAAACACGCGAGGCCGTTTCCACATCTGGAGGCAACGGTTTCCGAACGGTGAGCTGGAGCAAGTAACGGGAGGGCCGACCGAAGAGGAAGGAATCGCGATGGCGCAAGACGGCCGGTCATTTTTGACGTCCGTGGGCACGCAGGACTCGACCGTGTGGATACACGACAAAAGCGGAGAGCACCAGATCTCCTCGGAAGGGACTACTTTCGAAGGGACATTCTCCAGCGACGAGAAGACGCTCTTCTACCTGAAATTCAGCGGCCAGAGCGACACGGCGGAGTTATGGAGCACAGATTTGGCGACCGGACGCAGCGAAAGAGTCCTCCCCGGCTACCAGGTGGACGTCGCATTTGAGGTCGGCAATTTCTCGATTTCGCGGGATGGTCGGATTGCAGCCTTCGCCCACCGGGATGACAAAGGAGTGTCGCACCTGTGGCTCGCTTCAACGGATCATCGTGGGTCGCCGAGAATGCTCGATTCGCCGGTGAGCGAGGACTCACCATATTTCCTGCCAACCGGTGATTTGATTTATCAAGTGGCTGAAGGCGGAAAGAACTACCTATATACAAGAAAGCAGGACGGCTCAGCGCGCCGAAAACTGCGCGAACAGCCGATTCTCGGGGTCTTGTCCGTCTCGCCGGATGGTCGCTGGACCTTACTGGACGAACGCAGCGATGAGGACCAAGATCGTCGAACGGTGGCCTACCCAAATGCCGGTGGGAAAGCCGTTTTGCTGAGTCGCGCCTTCTGCCTGATGGATTGGAGCCTCAACGGGAAATATGTGCGAGTTAAATTCGGGTCGGCTCGCGAGACAGAGACGTATTTCTTGCCCGTGCGGCAAGCAACCGGGTTGCCGGATGTGCCGCCCGAAGGACTTGGCGGACCCGAAGACTTGAAGGGTGTCGTTCAGCGGGTCGCAGCGAACCGCCCGGTGGATTCTATGGTCACGCCGGCAAAATACTCGTACACCGTTATAAATATCAGGCGAAACATCTTCCGCATACCGATTCCCTGAGGCCCTGTAGCGGAGCCACTCTTAGCTGTGCTCACGGGAAAGTGCATGAGTAGCGGCAGGCCGCCTTCGGTCCACATCGATTCGAAATGACGCGCTGAGGTCTTAGTAGGCGCGCGCGAAGATGGCGCGTGTGGGCGCGAGCTGACCGAAGAGTTGAACAAGCATTTCCCTGAAGGCACGACCGTGCAGTTCAATTACCTTCCAACTGTCCGGGCAAGACTTGCATTGGATCGAGGGAACGCTTCAGAAGCATTAGAGATTCTGGCAGCCGCCGTGCCCAATGAACTGGGACTGACCACGTTTAGCGGCGACTATGCCTGGAACGGCTTGTATCCTGTTTTTGTTCGAGGAGAGGCCTATCTTGCTGCTCATCAAGGCAACAGCGCAGCGGCAGAGTTCCAGAAAATTCTCGACCACCGTGGCATTGTCTGGAACTCACCAATCGGCGCTCTTGCCCATCTACAACTCGGCCGCGCCTATGCGATGACTGGCGACACCGCCAAGGCCCGCGCCGCTTATCAAGACTTCCTACTCTTTGGAAAGACGCCGACTCCGACATCCCCATCCTCAAGCAAGCCAAATCCGAATTCGCCAAATTGCACTAGCCTTGGCTGCATTCTGCCATCGCACCAAGACTCCAGTTTCCTGGCAGCGCGCGAACGGGGCCGAAAGCAGGTTATGGAACAGGTTCTCAGTTCCCTTTCAGTGGATAACCCATGTCAAAGGGCAGTTTCCCATCCAGGCGAAGGACTTTCACCGAGCTATTGATCGAATAGACGTCCAGAATCCCCACGGCTCCCGGGGTCGCATCCACGGTGCGCAGCAAATCCTCGTCATTGTCCACAATCTTCACCACCGGCCGGCTCTCGTTCAATTTCCCGATCACCGCTTTAATCTCGGTCGGCTCTGCCCCGAACAGTTTCTCGTCCGCCACCCGCATCTCCGGCGCCTGCGGATCCTTGATGACCAGTGTGAACGGTTTCCCATCCGGCCACGTCTTCTGCGCGCCCTTGCACAGCTTCGCCAGCTCCGCCAGCGCCACATCCGAAAGTTTGCTGGACGTCGACACCACCAACGCCATGTTTTTCACTGCGGGCAGCGCCGCCACCGAAAACAGCGCCATAACACCCAGCATCGCAAAGATAGCCGTTCGCCCCGGCAATACATTCCACTTCATCGTTCTGTCACTCTCTTTCAGGAAGTTTCTCGCAGTATGTTCACTGCTCTCTTTGTGGCGCAAGCCCCCGTTTCGTTTCTTGTGCCCAACCGTACGCCTCCCCGCTCCTGCTATGAAATCGCGCACACCTGCCCTTCGGTCCAGTATCTCCCCGTTTCGCTCTCGCGTTAACGTTCTCCCCTGGGCTCATCTTGCTTCTTCTTGTGACTTGGGAGAGTGCGCAAATGCATCGTTTCGCAGCTCGCTTCTTTCTGCTGATCTTCCCTTCGCTTTTCGCGCTCAACGCCTGGGCGCAAAGCCCTTCCACTCGCCTGGAAGAAGCTTCCGCGCGCTCTTCCGTCAAAAACCCGGCCGTAGCTCCCGCACCGCAGCAGCTCTTCGGCTCCATCTTGCTCTCCACTCGTTCCGAAGAGGCCCGCAAATTGCTCGAAGTGGCCTGGGATAAATACGAAAACGCCATGTATTACGAGTCAGTCGACCTTGCCAAACGCGCCTCGGAAAAAGACCCGCAGTCCCCGCTCTCCTTCGCCATGACTTCTTTCGCCGCCCGCCGCACCACCCCTGACCTTGCCGCTCTCGCCAAAGCCGAATCTCTATTGCCCCAGGCCGCTCCCGACGAGCAACTCCTGGTCCGCTGGATGACCGGCATCCAGGAACGCAACCTCCTCCCCGCCATCGCAAACATGAACGATCTCCTGCAGCGCTTCCCCAAGGACAAGCACATTCTCTATTTCACCGCCGAGTGGCTCTTCCTTCAGCAGGACGTGGAACGCGCGCAATCCATGCTGGAGAACGCTCTCAAGCTCGATCCCAATTTCCCCGTCGCGCTGAACCGCCTCGGCTATGTTTACGTCGCCACGAATCCGCCGCAACCCGCCAAAGCTCTCGCTTCTTTGAAGCACTACGCTGAAGTCGAGCCCAGCAACCCCAATCCGCAAGATTCTTACGCCGAGATTTCCCGAATCACTGGCGATAATTCCGCGGCTCTCCAGCATTACGCCGCCGCCCTCAAAATCGACCCGACATTTCTTAACTCGCAGGTCGGCCTCGGCGATACTCGCGCCCTGATGGGCGATTTCGCGGGCGCGCGCGAGGAATACGCTCGCGCCATGCAAATGACAAAAGATCCCCTCGATTCCTTCTGGATCAAGGGGCAAGAGGCGCTTGTTCCTTTCTGGGAAGGCAAGCCATCCGAGGGCCGCAAAGAACTTGACGCTCTTTTCGAAGAAGCCGCCAAGGCCAAGGAGCCCAATTCCCAGTTTCAGGTTGGCCTCTCCAGCGCCATGCTCGCTGCGGACTATCACTCCGAACTGCAACAGCTACAGACTCTTTCCGCTTTCCTCGAGAAGCCTCTGCCCGGTATGAGCGAATCAGACCGCAGCATCAATCGCGCTTACGTTCTCCGCGAGCGCGTGCGCATCTCCGCCCTCAACGGTCTCCTCGATGACGCGCTAAAAGGCATCTCCGAACTCGAAGGGCTGGCCAATTCTTCCCGCGATCTCGTCGTCGAAGATTGCTACGAATCCGCTCGTGGCTACTTGCACTACGCGCAGGGTGA
>Ga0187780_10000341_pt1 | contig 35501 bp, 31 predicted proteins | sample 1015_Q2_SP10_20__FD_132429 | JGI IMG/M metagenome (GOLD analysis project Ga0187780, IMG submission 132429) | Tropical peat soil microbial communities from peatlands in Department of Meta, Colombia - 1015_Q2_SP10_20_MG | ecosystem: Environmental > Terrestrial > Soil > Wetlands > Peat | place...
ACCCAGGGGAGAGATCATCACGGGAATTCCCTATCCCAACGTCGGTGTGTATCCCAAAACGCTGGAATACCAGTATCCGTTGGCGGGAACGCCGAACTCCGCGGTTCGCGTTGGCGTGGCGAACACCGCGGGCGGGCCAGTTGTGTGGATGCAGACAGCGGGAGACCCGCATGACAATTACATGCCGGCGATGGGCTGGGCGGATTCCAATCATGTGCTGCTGCAACACATGAACCGGCTGCAAAACAACAATGAGTTTTTGCTGTCGGACGCGGCAACCGGAGTCTCGCGGACGGTTTTAGTGGACGAAGACCGCGCCTGGGTGGAAGTGGACCGGGATGTTTTGTGGATCAATCAGGGGCGCGAATTTCTGGTGCCGAGCGAGCGCGACGGCTGGCGGCATTTGTATCGAGTGGCGCGCGATAGCGGCAAAATGCAGTTGATCACGCGAGGTGAGTTCGACGTGTTGAGTTTGGACCGCGTCAGCCCGGACGAGAAGTGGGTGTACTTCATCGCTTCGCCGGAGAATGCCACGCAGCGCTACCTCTACCGCGCGCGACTGGACGGCACGGCTGCCCCAGAGCGGGTGACACCCAATGTCCCGGGGACCCACTCGTACACGATTTCGCCGAATGCGGACTGGGCCTTTCACACGTACTCTTCGTTCGATGCGCCGCCGGTCTCGGAAGTCGTGCACCTTCCCGACCACAAAGTGATGCGCAACACCGCGGATAACACCGCGATTGGCGAGCGCGTGAAGCCTCTGTCGGGAGGGCCTGCGGAATTCGTGAAGGTTGATGCAGGCGGCGGGTTGATGGTGGACGCCTGGCTGATGAAGCCGCCGGATTTCGATGCTGCAAAAAAGTATGCGCTGATCGTGTACGTGTATTCCGAGCCGGCCGGTCAGACCACCGCGGACCGCTGGCAATCGATGTTTCTCCGGGCGTTGACCAACTCGGGGTATCTGGTAGCGAGCTTTGACAACCAGGGCACTCCCGCGCCTCGGGGCCGCGAGTGGCGCAAGGTTGTTTACGGAAACGTGGGGCCACTGTCGTCGCAACAGCAAGCGGCGGCACTGCAATCGCTGGAGAAAACCCACCCGTACATCGATGCGAAACGCGTTGGCGTGTGGGGATGGAGCGGAGGCGGAACCGAGACGCTCAATCTGATGTTTCGGTATCCCGAGGTTTACAGCGTGGGAGTATCGGTGGCGTCGGTGCCCGACCAGCGGCTGTATGACTCCATCTATCAGGAACGGTACTTGGGACTGCCGCAGGACAGCCCGAAAGCGTACGAACAAAGTTCTGCGATCAATTTTGCTTCGGGCCTGCGTGGAGAGTTGCTGGTGATTCACGGCTCGGGAGATGACAACGTGCATTTCCAGGGGTTTGAGCTGCTCGTGAACAAGTTGATCTCGCTAGGCAAGCCGTTTGACATGCGCGTGTACCCGGGGCGCACGCACGGAATCTCGGAAGGTAAGGGCACGAACCTGGATGTTTATACGAATATTCTGGGCTATTTTGAGGAGCACTTGCCGCCGGGGCCAGGGAGCGCTCCGGCAAATTGAACTTCGTGCCCCTTGCTGACTAGCGCCCCTTCAACGAAACCCACAGGCTAGTGCCGTTCCAACCTTCTGCTGTCCTCTCGAGGAGTTTTGATGAATTACACCTATGTTCTGCTGAGCCAGAAGGACGGTAGACTTTATATCGGAAGCACGAGCGACTTGCGAGAACGGATGCAACAACACAACAAAGGATTTGTGCGTTCCACATCTCACCGGCGGCCACTACGGTTGATTTACTATGAAGCTTGCTTGAGCAAAGAAGACGCCCGACGCCGTGAGAGATACTTGAAGTCCGGAAAAGGTGGGCGCTACATTAAACAGCGCCTTGCCTCCTGGCTCTCCGAAAATAGAGCTCCCGGGTTGAAACGGCACTAGGACGGAAATACTACTAGTTGCCCCTTGACGTAGCCCGCCGGAGTGGTATCTTTCGGCCATGTAGTATTCACATTCCATTCACAATGTCGTGAGGAGGAACGCATGGCCACAGCGCAGCGGGCACCTCGGGACGTACTCCTGGAAGCGGACGCCGAATACCAGCGTCTCGCCCAGCAGCATCAACAGTACGACGCGGAACTGCAGAGAATCTCCAAATCCCCCTACCTGAATTCCGAAGATCTCATCGAAGAAATCAAGCTGAAGAAGATGAAGCTCCAGTGCAAGGATGAAATGGAGCGGATTGCCGCACGTATCCAGCGCGCGCGGGCTGGCTACCCGCAATAACTCTTCCCCAGCGACGATCGTCAATAGCGGCGTGCGGGCCAAGTACGTGCTACAGGTGTGCGCCGCAATGACGCGCTGGTGCCGGTTGCGCGCGATAGTCGCGGTCTAACTACCCGCAATAACGGCGCTACTGCCAGTCAATCTGTCGTAGAATGACCATGGACGCTCGCTCCGCAAGGAGGCGGGCGGCAACGCTGAGGCTTACCCAGCAGAGCATGGTCAAAGAAGGCTACTACTTCGGTTTGCCCCTCCTGGCGGTAGGCGGCGCGGCCTTTTTGTTGCGGTGGAATGTCGCCGCTGTCATTCTCGTTCTTCTCGCCTTGTTCGTGTTTTCTTTTTTCCGCGATCCGGAGCGCACGATTCCGAGTGAACCGGGCGCCGTGGTGTCTCCGGCAGATGGACGGGTGGTGGTGGTCACCCAAGAAGAAAATGCGGGGCGGCCCGGTCAGCGCGTCAGCATTTTTCTGGCGATTTGGAACGTGCACGTGAACCGTGCGCCGGCGGCAGGAACAATCACAAAAATGGAATACCGCCCCGGGAAGTTCCTCGCGGCGATGCTGGAACGCGCTTCGCTCGAGAATGAGCAGAACGTGTTTACGCTTTCGACCGAGGCCGGCGAAATGGTGTTCAAGCAGATTGCGGGACTCATTGCGCGGCGAGTAGTCTCTTGGAAGAAAGCCGGGGAGGCGGTTGCAAGAGGAGAGCGAATTGGCCTGGTGCGCTTTGGCTCGCGCGTTGACGTCTGGCTGCCGAAAGACGCGGAGATCTTGGTCAAGGTGGGAGAGAACGTGAAGGGCGGGTCGAGCGTGCTGGCACGGTGGCCTGCCAAAGCTGCGGAACAGAAATTGGTTGACTCGCGGAGCAAAGAGAGAGAAGAGAATTTGACGGAAGCAGGGAAGCGGTCGTAACGATGCCGGAGCCGGAACAACACGAGATTCCGTTCGAAGGGCGAGGCTTGAAGAACCACAAACTTCGCCGCCGCGGAATCTTTTTGATTCCGAGCCTGTTCACGGTCGCGAACCTGTTGTGCGGCTACTATGCGGTGGTGGCGTCGCTTCTAGGCGGGGCAGAAAATTTTGACCATGCAGCGAAAGCGATTGGCTTCGCGATTTTGTTTGATTCGCTCGACGGGCGGCTGGCGCGGCTGCTGAAAGCCAACACGGATTTTGGCGTGCAATTCGATTCGCTGGCGGATGTGGTGAGTTTCGGGATTGCTCCAGCGGTGCTCGCATATGCCTGGGGACTGCGCGGTCTGCCGGGTGATGGGAGCGTTGCGTTTCAGCAAATGGGAGAATTTGCATGGGTCTGCTGCCTTGCCTTCCTGATTTGCTGCGCGTGGCGGCTGGCGCGCTTCAACGTGCAAGGAATGGCCCCGGGCGGGTCGAAGTATTTTGTTGGCATGCCGACGCCCGCGGCAGCGGGCATGCTCGCGGCGTTGGTGCACGGGTTCAAAGAGCCGTTGCATGATTGGCGCTGGTCGGTGGCCTGGTTCCTGCTGGCGGCGGGGCTTGGCGCGCTAATGACCAGCACGATTCGCTACTACAGCTTCAAAGACATTCCACTGACGCGAAAGCAGCCTTCGTTGGCGATCGTGCTGCTTTGCCTTCTGGTTGCCGTGATTTGGCGTTATTCGGAGTATGCACTGGTGATACTGGCCTCGACGTATGCGGCGGTGGGGCTGGCCCTGCACATCGTCCGCTTCGCGCGCCACCGGATGGCTACTCGGACCGCGTGATTCATGCCTTCTTTCGAACGGGAATCCAAACGGATTGTGATTGCAGGTGCGTCTTCTCTGTTGGGCGCCGAGCTGAAGTCGCTGCTCGAAGAAAGCAAGTTTGCGGATTGGGATTTTCGGCTAGCGGATGAAGAGGAAGCCGCAGGGACACTTACCGAAGCGGGCGGCGAGCCGGCGGTGATTCAGCCGGTGGAAGAGGGGACCTTCGAGCACGCGCGGTTTGTTTTCTTTGCAGGTTCCGGGGAATTTACGCGCACGAATTTGGCCGCCGCGGGCGCAAGCGGCGCGAAAGTGGTTGATCTTTCGGGCTCTCTTGTGTCGGACGCGGCAACGGTCGCATGGTTCCCGAAACTGGACGAGCTTCTCCACCGGCAATTTCCAGCGAACGGTCCCACGTATGCGATTCCTTCCGCATCTGCAACAGCAGCGGCCGCGCTCACGTTGGCTTTGGCGGATTGCGGACTCCGAGGACTGACGATTACATGCTTTCAGCCCGTCTCGGAAGTAGGGCGAGCGGGCATCGAAGAATTGGAACACCAGACCGGGCAACTGCTCTCGTTTCAAAGTGTGGGGCAGCCGGTTTTTGATGCTCAGGTCGCATTTAACTTGTTGGACCACTACGGGCCAGAAAGCGGCCAGAAACTTGAGTCGATTCGAACGCGGGTGCGCGCGGAAATAAAAGCCAGTCTGGGGGCGAAAGGGAGGATGCCGGCAGTTCAATTGATTCATGCACCGGTGTTTTACGGAACAGCTTTTTCCGCCTGCGCGGAGTTCGATTCCGACGTGCCCCGTGAAAAAATTGCAAAAGCCTGCGCGCATGCGGGTTTCGCGCTGATTGCTCCAGGGGAAAGCGGGCCCAACAACCTTAGCGTCGCGGGAGAGCAGACAATTCAACTAGCGGCCCCGGAGCAGGACCCGTGCCAAGAGAAAAGTTGGTGGTTCTGGGGCGCGGCGGATAATATCCGGTTACCGGCGGCGAATGCGGTGAAGCTTGCGGAGAGGTTGGCGTGAGAAGAAGTGGCGAGCGGCGAGTGGCCCCTCGAAGCTCGGGGCAAGCGGGTGGCGAGTCGAAGACAATCGTCGCCTGCGCGATAACGTACTGCGTCGCATTGGTCTCCCTGCTGTTGACCGGGTGCGGGTATCACGTCGCGGGGAAGAGCAGTACGCTGCCGAAGAGCATTCACGTGATTGCGGTTCCGGCGCTGGAAAACAAGACGACGGTGTACCGTATTGAGCAAAGACTGACGAATGCCACGGTGCACGAGTTCCTGGCCAAAACGCAGTACCGCATCGTGCCGGATCCGGCAAACGCGGATGCCGTGCTTCGGGGCAAAGTGTTGAGCATCGAAGCGGTGCCACTGCTTTTCGACACGGCGACGGGGCGCGCGACCACCATGCTTGTGACGATGAAGTGCGAGGTCACGCTGGAAGAGCGGGAAACCGGCAAGATCTTCTATCACTCGGACAACTTCGTGTTTCGGAATCAGTACGAGATTGCCAGCGTCTTAAATCCAAGCACAAGCAGCGTCGATCCGACAACGGTTGCGGGTTTTTTTCAGGAGCAGGATCCAGCGCTGGACCGCCTGGCCCAGGATTTTGCGGCGCGGTTGGTGGCGGCAGTGATCGAGAATTATTGACGTTGGGTGGGGCAAGCCTACCCCTACGGGAGAGCATCGAGTGGCGCGAGTTTCACAACAGGAATTCCTGGCGCGGCTGCAGAAGGGAAAGCCCATTGCAGCGCTTTTGCTGCTGGGCGATGAGCCGTATTTGCGGGATAGCTGCCGCACACATTTGATCGAGCGGTTCGTGCCAGAAGCGGCGCGCGCATGGGCGATTTCACGCTACTCGGCGGGCCGCGGTGAAACACGGGCCGCGCTCGACCAGGCGCAGACCATGGCGATGCTCTCGCCGCAGCAAGTCGTATTTCTCGAAGACGCGGAAGCCATCGAAGAACTCGGAGAGAAGAATCGCGACTTGGCTGTGGCGCAGTTGGATGCTTACCTCGAAAATCCTGCGCCTTTCACGGTTCTGGTGATCGAAGCGACGGCGCTGGATCAGCGCATGAAACTGGGCAAGCTGCTGATGGAGAAGACCCTGGTCGTCGATTGCGCGCTGGGCGAGAACCTCGACGAGCGCCTTGCCAGCGCTGTGCTGTTGGCGCGTACGATTGCGAAAGAGCAAGGCGTGGAATTTGAAAAAGGCGCCGCGGAAGATTTGGGGGAATTTGTGGCCGCGGACTTGATGCGGTTGAAAATGGAAATTGAAAAGTTGGCGACATACGTAGCGGAGAGAAAGCTGATACGGCGCGAAGACGTGAGCGCGCTGGTGGTTTCAGAGAAAACCACGACGGTTTGGGAGTTGGCGGACCTATTGGCATCAAGAAAATCGGAGCTGGCGCTGGAATTCCTGGACCGGTTGCTGCGTGGCGGCGAAGAGCCGATTCAAATGCTGGGCGCTATCACATGGATGTACCGCAAGCTCATCGAAGCCAGCGAAGTCAGAGGCGTGGCGAATGGCTGGCAGGCCGCGCGGGCGCTGGGCATGCGGCCGGAGCAGGCGGAACTGGCGTTGCAAAGTGCGCGAAGAATTTCGAAGCCGCGGCTGCTCGGCGGATTGAACGCGCTGCGACGCGCCGATGACCGCCTCAAGGGCGGAAGGGAAGATGCTCGCACGGTGATGGAATTTCTTGTGACAGAACTGACCAGCGAAGCGAACGCGGCGAAAGCTGCTTCGCTGTGAAGCGGGCGAGAGGGGCGCGCCCTTCCTCAGGGTGAACTGAATCGCGGCCCGACAACAAAGAAAAAGAGAGGGCAGCGGAAACGCTGCCCTCTTGTCGTTGAGACATGTCCGACGAGAAACAGAACGTGGCTTAGCGGCCGCCGTCGTGATCCCCATCCTTATCGAAGTGGAAGAGGTCGAAGAGGTCGCCAATGGCCGGGCTGTTCTGTGGCACATAGGGATTGTCTTCGTCGGCCACCGGATTGGGGAAATTATCGCGGCTGCGATGAGTTAGCGGCTTGAGATCCCAGTTCCGCTCGATGAACTTCAGGATCGAGACGTGGTCGGAGTAAGTGTGGCTGATGTGGCCGCCCTTGCTGAACGGCGAGACGGCGATCAGCGGGATGCGCGGACCATCGCCGAAGAAGTCCAGTGGCTGAATGTAGCCGGAGTCGTAGTAACCGCCGCCTTCATCCATGGTGATGAACAAAACAGTCGAAGCAAAAAGTTCCTGGTTGGCTGTGAGATGGTCCATGATTTTCTTGACCATGCCCTCGAAGAGGTCTTCCTTGGAAGACGCTGGGTGGCCGTCGAGCAGGCCGTCCGGCTTCACAAAGGAAACGGCGGGCAGAGTGCCGTCATCGACGGCCGCGAAGAAATCCGTCGCGTCCTTAATGTGAGCGGCGCGCTGCGCCGGGTCGCCCATGATGGCGTTGGTGTAGGACTCAAAGTTGCAAATGTTGCAGTAGGCTGCGCCAATCTGCACGAGCGGGTTCGTGCTGGTTGGGTCTTGCGTGAGCGCCACTGCTGCATTGTAGGCCCCTCCATAGTAAGCCCAGGAGATGCCCTTTTCGTTGAGAGCTTCGCCGGTGGTGCGAACGTTGGACGGCGGAACCGAGCCGCCTTTGGCGATTCCTTTTGTGTCTACCGTGCCGTCTGGCAAAAAGCCAGGATTGTCATTATTGACCATGTAGAAGTGGGCGGACTCGCAATTCGGCCTCGGGTGGTAGGGCAGCGAAGCGAGGTAGTCGCGGATCGGGTCTATTCCTGGTTGTGAGGAATCCGCGCATTCGGTGAAGTTCCCGTCAAAGTTGATGTCCACCGTGTACTGGTTGTTCGAGCCTGGCAGAGGATTCGGATTGGCAATGTGCGACGGCGGAACGGTCGGATTGCCCTGGCCATCACTCCAGAAGATGGCGTCGCCGGTGCCCATCATCACGTGATTGGCGCCGGTGCCACCCATGACCGCCTGGTGGTAATTGTCACTCATTGCGTATTCGTCAGCCAAGGCCTTCAGAATGGGAACGTCGCCTTTTTGCATGTTGTAGAAGGCCATCGAGTTTCCGCCGCCGTTGTCATCCACCTGATTGGGAAGCGGGAAGCTATTGGGATCAATTTCGCTGGTATAGCTGGTGATCACGAAGGGGTACAAGTCGCTCAGGCAGCCCGAGGGATTGTGTCGGGTGGAGTTCCTGATGTTGCAATCCGATTGCTGCCACATCTCGAACAGCCGGTGCGTGGTGTCGCCCGTGTAGGAATCGTAAGGGAGATTTCCTCCCTCTAGCGGGTAGGGTCCGTTCTTGAGATGGTCGAAGTTTTCTATGCGCGAATCGAAATCTGGAAGCTCGGCACTTTGTGAGGCTCCAGACGCTCCGGTGGTCAGCAGGGGCAGATCGGCTGCCTCCAAAGACGGCTCGATGGCTCCCAAAAGAGCAAGAGGAGTCGCGGACGGGAAAGGGGGTGGCTCACCGGTGGCAGGGCTAGGGGAAAAGTTCAGCGTCGGCTCCGGCAGCGTTGTGTAGGGAGCTTTCTCCTCTTCGCTCAGGCTGATGTAATACTTCGAGCGGAACGGCGCAACCGCCTGGGATTGCTGAGCCTTCTTGAAATGCGGACCGGGCGTGCCATCCGCGTTGATGATGCCTTCCGACAGCAAATTCTTCACCGAGTCTCCGCTCTTTGAAACATAAGTCGCAAAGAGGTGATCGAAGGTGCGGTTTTCGCCGATCAGCACGATGACGTGCTTGATGGGAGTACGAGTCGAACCTTTCTCGTGCGCTTCGAGCGAGCCGGCCAGCGGGCCGCCCAAGCTGAACTGAAATACCGTTACGGCGATCGCAACGTCACGAAGGCCGCGCAGGCATTGTGTTGCCATTTGCTTCAAAGACATGCAGTTTTCTCACTTTCTCCAACGGATTTAGAAACAGGACTCTCTCGCCGGGTAGAGACAATGAACCAAGCGAGTTACAGGGAGATTGCACTGAGATTAAACGCCGGAGAGGGAAGGCCAAGACGGCGGCGTTGAGGCCAGTTGTGGGGGGATCTAGACGGCAGCAGGGTTGGAGATTTCGTAATGGCGGACGCGGCCATCGAATTCGGTGAGCATGGCGATGGCTTCTTCTGAGACGACGGCAGCCTCAAGGTCGGGTCCGGCGAAGGCACGAATCGCGTCCGGAGAACGCCAGGTTGTTTCCACGAGGATTTCGACGTCGTTGTCGGTGTGGCGCACAAAAAGGTTGGCGCCAAGGAAGCCTTCGAGCGCACGCAAGTCCGGGAGCACTTTTCGAGAAAAGTAGGCGCGGTAGCGGGGCCATTGTTCCTGAGAAGTGCGCGCGGTCCACTGGCGGAGGATCGTTGTGGGTGCGGGTTGCGCGGGCTTGGAGGGCGTTTCGTTGCCGATGACCACGTTCCACGGACGAATTTCCCATCTTTTGACGAGGCCGTTCGTGACGTAGGGATCTTTTCGAGCGAATGCCTCCACTTTGCTTTTGTCGTCGACGTTGAAAACGAGCAAGGCGCGGTCAGCAGGCTCAGCGAGCGCGCCGGCAAGAACAATCTCGCCCCGCTGGCAAGCCTCGCGGGCGAGCCGGAGGTGGTCGTCCCGGAAAGCGGCGCGGCGGGCTACAAAATCGTCGACGACTTCGTAGAAGAGCGCGTAGTAACTCACGACAAGCCTCCTCTCAAACCGGGGAAAGCCAATTGTGCGCGTCAGGCTCGCGGCCCGTTTGGATGGCCACCAGGCGCGAGCGAAGTTTCGTGGCGATCGAGGAATCGGTGGAGGCAGGGAATTGGATGTCGCGGTCGTGATAGTGAATGAGCGCGACGGGCGCAACGATGGCGGCGGTGCCCACGCCAAAAGCTTCGGTGAGCGTTCCCGAATCGTGAGAGGCGACAATTTCTTCGATGGAGATTTTGCGCGCGACGGCGGCAACCCCCATTTCCCGCAGAAGAGTCAGAGCGGAATCGCGCGTGACGCCGGGGAGGATGGTTCCTTCCAGAGGCGGCGTGACGGCTTTGCCGTCGAGAACGAAGAAGATGTTCATCACGCCAGACTCTTCGATATAGTGGCGCCTCACGCCATCGAGCCAGAGAACATTGTGAAAGCCTTTTTCCTGCGCCAGGCGCGCGGCCAGCAAGCCACCGGCGTAGTTTCCGGCTGCTTTGCTTTCGCCGGTGCCGCCGGGAAACGCGCGGACGAAGCGCTCTTCCGCGAGCAGGCGAATGGGCTGAGAAAAATACGGGCCAACAGGGGAAGTCATCACAATCAGGCGATAGCGATTCGCGGGGCGCACGAGCAGCGTGTCGTCAATGCCGAAGTAAACCGGGCGAATATAGAGCGCGCCGCCTTCTCGATGCGGGATCCAGTCGCGATCGGTGCGCACGAGTTCGGCGACGCCGTCGAGGAACAGCGATTCGGGAATTTCCGGCATGGCGAGGCGGAGGGCGGAGCGGTTCATGCGCGAGAAGTTTTCGCGCGGACGAAACAGCGCAATGCCGCCATTGGCGGTGCGATGCGCTTTGAAGCCTTCGAAGATTGCCTGGCCGTAGTGGAACGGCGTGAGCGCCGGGGAAAAGGGAATTGGGGCGAACGGTACGATTTGGGGCGGTTGCCACGCCCCCGCTTGCCAGTCGGCGACGAGCATGTGGTCGCTGAACGTGGCGCCAAACTCGGAATTTTCGCGCAGCGCTTCCGTCAGGCGGGATTGCGATACGCGGGTGACGGGAATGGTTTGCGGCATCGGACCTCGCTGAGATAAAAGAAGGGCGGCCATTTGGGCCGCCCGATTCGCCGAAACTCTGCTGCGCTTGCTCGAAGCTACTTCGCGGCCTTGGCCTTGATGATGTTGAAGGCCAAGGTAAGTCGCGACTTGTAGCGGTTGCCGGTGTTTTCGTGTAGCACACCCTTGGTGATGGCCTGGTCGATGGCGGCCATCGTTGGGGAAAGAAGATTCCCTGCGGCCGTGGGGTCACCCGCGGTGATCGCCGTGCGCAGGCGCCGCATCAGAGTGCGCACCCGGGTACGGTTGGCGCGGTTCACGTCGGCCCGTTGACGAGCTTGCGCCGCCCGCTTCAAAACGGACTTTTTCCTTTTCTTAACTTTGGTAGGCTGTCCTTGAGCCATCTATTGCTCCTTTAGCGGTTTACTCAAACTTCTAACGTTAAACGAGGCCTATAGCTTTGTCAAACGAGGTGAAAACTCCGCTTGGCGCGCCAATGCCGGCGCAACCCCTGCGCCCGCCGGTTGCTGTTGGGGGAGGTGCTCCAGCGGCGCGGTCGAAGCCGCCGAATAAACACGATGAACTGCGGCTGCTCATCAATTCGCGGCATCCGATTCTCACCGTGGAAACGCCGGAAGAAGAGCGGTTGGAAGCACTGCTGACAGATGTGGCGACGGAGCTGAGCGTGCCGGTGTACGAGTGGAGCGTGACGACGGGTCTCTCGAAAGCGAAGGGAGCGCCGCTCTACAACAGCGATAGTCCGGAACAAGCGCTGGCGAACATCGCACTGATTCAAGGCGATGGCATCTTTTTGTTGAAAGATTTCGCGCGCTATTGCGAAAACGACAAGATTTGCCGACGGCTGCGCGATATGGCGGAGAAGTTTCGCACGGTGCGGCGATCGATTGTGCTGACCGCGGCGAAGATGGAACTGCCCGCGGATCTGGAAGCGGATGCGATGCCCTTCCAACTGGGTTTGCCGGAAGCGGAAGATTTGCTGCCGGGAATCAAGCAAGTGCTCTCGGAGTTGAATCGCGAGCAGCGCATTCCGGTTACGCTCGACGTCACAGCAATGTCGCAACTCGCGCAAAATCTGCTGGGGCTGCCGGAAGAAGAAGCGTTGCGCGCGCTGCGGAAGAGCGTGCTGGCGCGTGGCAAGGCCGACGGGGGATTGCTCGACGCCGTGCTGGACACGAAACGCGAAACGCTGAAGACGGAAGGACTGATTGAGACGGTGCGGCGCGACGCGTCCTTTGTGGATGTGGCTGGATTGCGGCATCTGCGCGACTGGATTGGCAAAAGGAAAAGCGCGCTCACGCCCGAAGGGCAGCGGTTCGGATTGGTGCCGCCGAAAGGCGTGCTCATCACGGGCGTACAAGGTTGCGGAAAGAGCCTGGCGGCGCGTGCCGTCGCGGGCGAATGGGGATTTGAGCTGGCGCGGCTGGACGCTGGCGCGCTGTACGACAAATATGTCGGGGAAAGCGAGAGGCGGCTGCACAAGGCCTTGGAGTTGGCACAGAAACTGGCGCCGCTGGTGCTGTGGATCGACGAGATTGAGAAGGCGTTTGCGTCCGCGGGCTCGAGTGGCGATGCAGACGCCGGGCTCTCGCAGCGGTTGCTGGCTACGCTGCTGACCTGGATGCAGGACCGCGAGAGCGGAGTGTTTTTGGCGGCGACCTCGAACAATATCACTGTGCTGCCGCCCGAAATGCTGCGCAAAGGACGCTTCGACGAAATTTTCTTCGTGGACTTGCCAAACGCGGAAGTGCGTGCCGCGTTGTTTGCCCTTCACCTGAAAAAACGCGGGCGAGACGCGACTGGATTTGACCTGTCGAAATTGGCCGGCGCAAGCGAGGGATTTTCCGGCGCGGAAATCGAGCAAGCCATTGTTTCCGCGCTGTACACGGCGTTCAACGCGAAGCAGCAGCTCAACACGGAGATCTTGCTCGCGGAGATTCAGAGCACGCAGCCCCTGAGCGTTACGCGCGCCGAAGAAGTGGCCTCCATCCGCGAGTGGGCCAAAACCCGCGCCGTTTCTGCCGACTAATCAAGACTGACAGGAGTCGCTAAATCAGGACTTGCAGAACAGCGCGTTGGCCTCGTCGAAGCGGCGCTGCATTTTCTCGCCGTCGCTAGGATGCTCGAGAAGAGTTTCCGCATCCCACTCGCTGCGCGGCACGGCGAAATAGTCCCCGCCGTAGATGTGAATGGCCGCGGTCAGGCGGGGAATGGGATTCGTGACGGAGTGGATGATTTCGTGAACTAGTGGCAGCGTTTCCTTTTCGCAAAGCGCCTTCGCGCCTGTCGCTTCCACCAGACCACCCGACTTGCCGGGAACGCGACGCCAGTAAATGTTGTCTTCGCGGCCGCTGTAGATGCCTATCAGCGCCCACATGTGATGATTGTGGGGCGGCAGAGTCATATAGGGCGCCCATATCACATTCAAAATCGTGAGCTGGTTGGACTGAAAAAGCTTCTGCATCTCGGCGCGTTTGGGTTCACCGAGGGCGTTTAGAACGGTCGCCGGTTCCGCCATTGCCCGGTTCAGAACGTGGCGGACAGCCACCTGCGAAGCAACTTCTTTCGAGGCGGTCAGGCAATCCGCGACAAACTGATCGCGATCGAAAGCCATAGCGAGTCTCCTGGAAGGGCGCCAACAACTGAATTGTACCCGTATTCGCGGGGGCCGCCCAGTTGGGTTGCATTGAAGCTGTTGCGAAAAAGGCAGCGGTGGAAAAACATCAACTCCCGGCGAAAAGAAAGCGCCCCGCCCTTCCCGGGGGAGAAGAGCGGGGCGAGGGGTGGTCAGGGGTTGTTCTATTTGTCGAAGGAAAGCGGAAACTCGAAGACTACCCCGCCCACGGGAACTCGCAGGACAAGCTGTTCCGATTTGCCATCACGGTCAAACCAGGCCGATCCAGCGGTGTTTTCGCCGTGTTTCAAGGTGCACTCGCGCAGAGACAGAGTCTTGATTTCCTGGCCCATGTTGACGAGCGCCGTCTGGTTTTTCGCGGCAATCTCTTGCAAAGCCTGATGTTGTGCCAGGAGATTCGGCGCCGCGTTGAAGGGCAGCTTGTAATTCACGCTGTAAGCGGAAGGGTTCGCCGACCCGGACCGATCGGGTTGCAGGCCGTTTTCCGGACCCGCGGACGAGGCAGTCCAGAGAAGCTGATGATTCAAGGCCTTCGCAATGTGGTCGGGGTCCTGATACCGCAGAAGCTTGCGGCTTGGCGCCACTTCGTCAAGCGTGAGCAACTTGGGAAGAATGTAGACAGGCTGTGCGCCTGCGTTCATCACCGCGACGTTCGCCCGCAGCTTCCAGCCCGTGTCCTGCAAGGAAACTTGGACGGTGATGCCATTAGCGGTCAGCGATTCGACCACGCTGTTGCCGTTTGGGAAGGAGGTGCTACCTGCGGCGCCTTCCTGCCAGATGGCTTTGCCACTCCGGATCGCGGCGCTCGCCGGCGTGGAGGACAAGGATTTCAATACCGGAGACGTAAGGAAAAGACGCGCGACGTAGCCGTTCACGCCGTCGTTTGTGCGCACGCTCACCGTGTAGCTTTCCATGTCGGAAAGCACCATGACTTCCTGGCCGCAAGAGAGGTTCGCGACAAGCTTCATGGGTAGAGACTGCTCCGGGTCGGCGGTCATCGGCACACTCGAGTAGCCTTTGCAGGAGATTTGGCTGGTCAGAACGGCGTTTGCCGGCGCAGAAGGAGGATCAGAAGGTCCGGCTGCGCGAGAAGAAGAAATTAGAGTCAAGCCGGCAACCGCGCCCAGAAGCATTGATTTCCGCATCATGTCTTGCTCCCCCTACGGAACAAAAATTTGAAAATTCTTATCTCAGCTTCGAGGAGCATCTTCGCGTCTGGAAATACCACCGTCCATAGTTCCCGCGTACCAGAGTACAGGTGATGAGTAGAGCACTGGCCTTTGCGCGACAGGTGGTACAGGTCCGAAGAGGTGGCTTTGAGAAAGCCGCGAGAAAGATGTTTCCCGCGGGCCGAAGAGTCGGCCCTTCGGAGCTCAGGGTAAACGAGAGGTCTGCGCTGGACGGCGCCTTGTAAAGCAGATCCCTCACCGCCGTTCGCGACAAACGGCGGCGCCCGCTTAGCGCGGGCGCCGCGACCGGGTTCGGGATGACAGAGAGTTTTCGCGGGGAGCCGGGCTGAAGCCCGGCCTCTACAAAGGCGTTCGCGCGTCCGGAGGTTTTGTAGGGGCCGGTCTTTTTTGGGCGGAGGCTTCTTGCCGAAGCCAGACCGGCTGTTTGTTTTTTGCTTGTGGACATGAGCAGTGCCTGTCAGTCGCGCGTGGGGCCGGGCATGTCGATGATGATGCGTTGGGGTTTCTGGGCCTGTAGTGCGGCGTCTTGGGCAAGGCGTGCCTCCAGGGCTCGTTGGGCGACAGCGGAGTGGACATCGATGATCATATCCTCGTGGTGGTCTTGTCCATCGGGATGGAGTTCGCGGTCGATGGCGGGGAGGGTGCGCAGGAGCAGGTTGCAGGTGTAAGCCATGACGGCGGCGCGGCGCGGAGCGATTTCGTCGCGGGCGAGGAGTTTGTAGAGTTCGCCGAGGGAGCGGTTGATTTCGACGGCAGAACGGAATTCGCCGGTGTCACCGAGCAGACGAGCGGCCTGAGTTGCTTGCGCCTCAGCCTTGCTTTGAGAGGCAGCGTGGCGAAAGCAAAGGCCGGACTGAGGATCAGAGACGGGCATGCGGCAAAAGCGGCGGCCGGAAACGGAGCGATGCTGGCAGCGGAGTGGGGCGGAGTTGGGTGTTGGTGCTTCGGGATTCATGAGGGTTCCTTTCGTGCGAGGAGTGACGTCTTTTTCAGACAGAAGGCGGAGAGTTCCATTTTGGGAAGAATTGGGGTACACCCCGGCATTTTTCGTAAGAGTGGCAAACAAAGGAGATAAGTCGAGGAAGTGGACCACGGTTCTTGGTATGACCATCGGGAGGGAACTGATAAAGAAAGAGAGAGGCGGCGGAAAAGCGAAGAGAGGGAATTAACACAGAGCGCACAGAGGAAGAAAGCACAGAGAAGAGCAGAGGGGAGAAGCTGCCGGACGTGGAGGCGAGAGTTCACGACTCACGCTAGCACAAATTTCTCGGTTTGTCAACTAAAAAGATAAATATTTATATAGTACTAGTATTTGGGCACGGCGCGAATTCACGGGGGCATTCGAACGGGTTTAGCGTAAGAGAAAGAAAACAAAGGGGTAGAGTTCACAGAGGAAAGTGACTAGTGATTGGTGACTAGTGACTGGTGGAAGAAAGGGCGGCCTGCAATCTCTCCAGGACCTCGCCGCCGGCCACCTGCGCCCCTCTTTGTAGAAGCGACTTTACGTGGCCACTTCTCGTAGGTCGGCCTTCTACCTGAAGGCAATCGCTATTTACTTGGCGTAAATCAGCGCATTAGAATTTGTTTTCATTTGCTGCGTAGGTTTCTATGACTCATTTTGTCCGATATTACAATCCCGACGCGATGGCCCGCCTATGAAGCACGCCAGCAAACGGAATCTCACTTTCGCGCCCATTCTACTGACCGTGCTGCCGATCGCACTGGCCGCCCAAGCGCGCCAGCCAGCGCCACTGCGAGAAGCGGAGCGGCAATCAGGATCGGCTCAAACTTCGCTCTCTCCCGAAGACGCGGCAGAGCGCCGAAAATACCTCGCTCTCATGGCAGGGGAGACAGCTGCAACCGCCGCCGCTCGACGCCAAGTCTGTGCTGCGGGAAAAGAAGCGGGCGAGGTCAGGGAGGCTCGTGCCTCTGGCAACTGGATTACGCCGGACGCCAGCGAGACTTGCACGCTCGTGATCCGGCGTCAGGCGCATGACGGAAATGTCCTGGATTTCTACGCCGGGCTTGTAAAGGACGGCGGGGGCACCGTCCGTCCCGAGCAAATTCTCGATGCCATTGCCGACTCCGCCATGCACAACAAGTCCCTGGTGCCCATCGGAGGCCAAAAGGCATTCGTGCTGACTGGTGCCATCAGTTTCGACGCAGGCTACACCAAAGGTGTCCTCGACAAGGTGACCAGAAGTTCTTTGCGAATCGCCGACACGCCAGAAAACGCTCGCAAACTCAAGGAACCTGCAGAAGCCTGCCTCGATGGGGACAACCAACACCCTCTCTCTCTGCCAGCCTGTTACACCGCTGGATATGCGCTGGCCGCGATCGACAATTCCCCCAAAGCCGAGAAGTAGGCTTCAACTTCCGCACCCTTTGAAAAGCCAAACCCCAAAGGGTGCGCCACCCGCGATCAAGCCCCGCAGGATATCTGGCGCGATGCGGGAGAGGCGAACCAGCACGGTGGTGTAGTTGAGATAGTGATCGGTCACGTAGTAGACATCCGGATCTGCTGCGAGCAGTTCGGCGCGGTCTTCGAAGTCCACGCGAAACGGCAAGGGAACCCGGCTCAGCCGAACGATGGGCAGGCACACAGGCCAGGAGTTTTCCATGAACCTTGAGCGCGGGTGACCCGTAAGCTGTGCTCTCTTCCACGCCGGGCAACGCCAAACCGATCTTGCGAACGGTATCGAAGTTCATCGTGCTTTTGCGCATAGGTGGGAGCGACAGTCCTCGGTTCTTGTCGTTGCCGATAGGCGGGACGTTTTCTGATTTTTTTCACTTCAGGCTCATAGGGTCCGAGGGAGCTCTCGTCTGCCCCTGAGGTGGCCTTAATCTAGGGCTCTTGCTCGGGTGATGTACTCCGTCCAGTCCAACTTCGGGCAGAAGACCCGCGGATGAAAATTTGCCTTCTCGAGCTCTCTAAGGATCGCCGGATATCGCGCGTAAACGAGCTTCCAGGTATTGGAATGCTTTTCAGAAATGGCGCGATCAGTCGAATTCCGATTCCGCGCTATGTTCTCCAAGATGACTGCGTCCTCGGCCAGCTTCCATGGGAGATCGGTATCAGAAAAGATTGAGGCATCCGGATATGGAAACTCGTAAATGCCGTGCGGCGTGAATTCTTCCAGCGACTGCCACAGATATACGAACTCGAATCTATCATTGAAAGCACCAGTTCGGAAGATTTGGTTATGCGGAGAGCAACGACGGTCCATAAACAAGCCGATAGCCTTGATTTTCTTCTCTGAACGGTACGCATCGATAAGAGCGGATCCATAAAAACAAGGAATGGCATCGAGAAAATAGTGAGTGAATTTGCCTTGAGTTAGGACTGCCCGAAAATATATGTCTCTATTTCTCAATCGGTACAGCAAATCTTGGGCAAATTCGCAAAGATACATGATGAAGTACGCATCGGCCCTTTCGCCCATGCCCGCTTCGAATTTCGGGTAAATCAGGATCGTGTCCGAAAACACTATCGTGCCAAATGACTGATGCTGATGAGCGTTAAGTGTGCTGATGACCTCGTAGAGGTCAGCGACGCGACTGGGGGCGCTCTCTACGAGGTCTGCAAATCCTAGGATGTCTATGTAGAGAAAATATCGGTCTATTAGGGGGTCGGGAGCTTCGGGGTTCGTAGTGACAGGTAGATACTTGGGTTTGGTCATGCTAGACGGTCCATCCCGGTGAGAAATTCAACGGAGAACATCTATTCGGCCGAGATCAATTCCGTTCAAGACCACTCTATGGAACTGTGCAGCAAGGGCTCGTAGCCCCTTTCTGTCCAGGGTCTCGCGCGCAAAGCCGGCTGCGATGTCAGCGGCCTGCAAGGCATCTACCGCCCTTGAATCTTCTTCTCTGATCAATTTCTCAAGGCTTGGCACCGATAGCGGATCACCCTTCCGTAGAGCGTTGAGACTCTCGTTTAAAACTGTGACACTCGGAGCGTGGTCCTTATCAAAAATCATGGGGACTGCCAACGCTCTTTGGAGAAGTCGTCTGCCGATCATTGTACGGGAGTACGGCGCGACGCGAGGTTCTCCATAGGCATCGGTCTTGTCCCCGAAATCCAGCAGAGAGTAAGCGCGTGCCGTAAAGACCTCGGCATCCCTGAGTGTTCCGCCGATTTGGTCAAGGATTCTTAATGGTTCAGCGCCGGTATGTAGGGGTATATCGAAGCGAATGGTTGTTGCCAGACGATCCATCAATAATGGCTCAATCATTTCTGCCATTTCATGCGGCCTTAGGCGGTATAAGGGAATTTCCCGTATCATTTGCTCGGCGGTCTCGTTGATGACATCCCGGAGATCAAAGTCTCTAGCAAATTCGGCACCATCATTCAGCTTTGCACGAAAAATCTGTTGTGCATAGGACTCAGAGTCGGCCAGGAATATTGTGGCGGTGCTGGCCTCCCTGGTCACCAATTTGCCTAGGTCGTTGGCGGGAGGCGCGGGGAATCTCGAAAGAACTAGATCGAAGCCAGCCGCGGTGAGGTCTCTATATTTCAGCTCATCTTTGACCAAAAATGATCTAGCGCGCTTAACCCAGTCAAAAGAGGCGTTTGAGTGGAATCGTGCGAGGACATACGTTCGTAGACCAAGGCTGCGGCTCGGTCTCGTACGGGTGCCGTCCGCGAACGTTGGCGGATTGTGATATTCGATCCAGAAGACAGACATAGTATCTCAAATTATTTTCTTGGAATCTATTGGTCCGAGTGCCCCGGCCGGAAAACTGGAGAACCTGGGGACGGATGGAGCGTTTGCCGTGCTATCCAGATAGCAAGCCTCAGCGAAGAGAAAGCGGCGGCAAGCCGCCGCACTCCACATGCCGCCCTAAAGGGCAGCGCTACACAAATCCTACAGAAGCAGATCGGGCACGACATGCCGGCTGCTGCCCGGAATCTTCGATGTCGTGCCCCTACAACGGAGGAGAAAGGAACCGAGCGAAAAGGGTGATAGACTTCAGGACCCGCGATGAGGCGAACTCTTTTTCTTCCGGCGCTCGGATACTTTTTCGCTGTGGCTTTGGCTGTTTCCCCGCCAATGGCCATGGCCCAGTCGTGTTCTATCATCACACTTCCTAACGGAAACGCGTGTAAAAAGCTTGGCGCCCGATGCAGCCCGCCCACCGCCGGTTCCGGCAATGTCGGTAACTGTACGACCGTGGCAGCACCGAAAGATACGATTGTTTGCGAATGCCTGGGCGCGCCAACTCCCAGCTATAACCTGACCGTGACGCCTCTCACTCCGGGGGACCTGGATACCGGCACCGCAACTTCCACGATCACCGTTATTCCCTATAACGGCTACACTGGCGCCGTGAACTTCACCTGCGCGGTCTCCGGAATGACCCATCCCGCGCCAACTTGTGCGACTCCTCCTCCTGCTACGGTGACCGGCCCCGGCTCTGCCACTTCGCAGGTCGCTGTCTCCGTCGCCGATTCGACCGCGCAGGGAACCTACCGGGTCGCAGTCACCGCCGTGGATAGCCACGGCCGCCCGCCGGACAATGGAGAACAGACTTCCACGCTGTCGGTATCCCGTGTGTATTGGACCATCGGGAAGAGTCTGCTGGCCCTCGGTATGGCCCTCGCGGCGTTTCTGGCGGTGCTGACAATCTGGGGGCTCGCCCAAGTGTGGCGCGGCAAACGCGCCGATTCTCAGTGAACTGAACTGCCTTGTACAACCCACAGTAAAATCGGGACATCTTTTTTCTATCATGAGGGGCACCAGGCAGAATGGCCCACCCTTTCAAAAACCAAAACCGAAAGGGCGGGGCACCCTCGTATTCTTCGTTTCGGCGAATTGACACGGTGATTGGCGTGTCATCGTTCGGCGGATCATGGAGGAGGAAAGAATTGAGTGACCCACCCGCCTCAAGAGCATAATGTCCGTCGGAAAGCCATCCTTGACAGGCCATCCGATTGGGTGAGATTCTAAGGCTAGTCAGACTAGTCAGGAGGAGAATGCCCAAAACGAACAGGAAACACGCTCAGCAGGCTGCCACCGGCAAACCACGCAGCCCTAAAACCACTCAGCCCTCCTGGCAGATTCAAACAGCCAAAGCCAGGTTCAGCGAGGTTTTTCGACGTGCTCGGACGGAGGGCCCGCAGCTCATAACGCGGCAAGGCAAGGAGGGTGTGGTGATGATTGCGGACGAGCAATACCAGCAGCTTGTCGGCAAGTCTCACCAGCCCAAAAGCATTGTGCAGTTCTTTCGCGAGTCGCCCCTGGTCGGGATCGATCTGAACCTGGAGCGCGCGAAGGATGAGGGCCGGGACATCGAACTATGAGCGGATATCTGCTGGATACGAACTGCATCTCCGAGCTGGTCCGCGTCCGCCCCGACCCGGGAGTGATTGCCTGGATGGATGCTGCACAAGAAGAATTGCTCTACCTGAGCGTTCTGACTTTTGGAGAGATTCGCAAGGGCCTGGCGGAACTACCTCAGAGCAAGCGTCGAACGCACTTGGAGATGTGGATGGAGGTGGAGCTGCGAGCCCGTTTTGCGGGCAGAGTTCTGCCGATTGATTTCCCGGTGGCAGACCGATGGGGCGTTCTCGCGGCAACCGCAAAAAAGGAAGGCAAAGCGCTGTCGACCATCGACGGCCTGCTGGCAGCGACCGCGCTTGAACATAATCTAACCGTGGTTTCACGTAACGACAGCGACTTTGCGCCTACTCAGGTGCGGGTTTTAAATCCCTGGAAGGTTTAGTGCGTTTCCTTCACGAACGTGTAACTTGACCGCGAAGAGGTGCTGCGCTAGGGTGTAAATAGTTTCTTCCTGATTGGGCTGCAAGGCAGACATACTCGTTCTGCTTGCAGCGGGCAAGCGCAACGAGGAGGAATCCCATCGGCCAGCCGGTTTCCGTAGCAGGAAAACCTTCCAATTGGATGCGACGTACCGTTCACATTTCCGGACAAATCGAACCCTTCTTTGGCACGCTGGATGAAAACGTGCGCTTGCTCGAAGAGTCGCTACACGTGCGCACGCAACTGCACGACACGCGATTGACCATCGAAGGCGAGCAGGACAGCGTGGACCAGGCGGTGAGAATCATCGAAGAGTACAACCACCTGACGCGGCACGGCCGCAAACTTTCTTCGGAAGAAGTGAAATCGCTGGTGCGCGTGGCAACGGAAGAACCCCACGAATCGCCGCGGGGAATGTTCGAGCATGGGCGGGCGCGGTCGTTCGGAAAAAAACAGGTCACGCCCAAAAACGCCAGCCAGCGCCGCTACATGGAAGAAATCGAAAAGCACGACATGACGTTTTCGGTGGGGCCTGGTGGCACCGGCAAAACCTATCTGGCAGTAGCGATGGCGGTGAGCGCGCTGCTCACCAAGCTGGTGAACCGCATCATCCTGGTGCGGCCTGCTGTTGAGGCGGGCGAGCGGCTGGGATTCTTGCCGGGGACGCTGCAGCAAAAAATCGACCCGTACATGCGGCCGCTGTACGACGCGCTTTATGACATGCTGGACGCGGACAAACTGGAGCGCTTTCTTGAGAAGGGAATCATTGAAGTGGCGCCACTGGCGTTTATGCGCGGGCGCACGCTAAACGATTCCTTCGTGATTCTGGACGAAGCGCAAAACACCACCAGCGAGCAGATGAAGATGTTCCTGACGCGGCTGGGGTTCAACTCGAAAGCGGTGGTGACCGGCGACGTCACGCAGATCGACTTGCCGCCGGGGAAAAAGAGCGGGCTGGTCGAGGCGCTGGAAGTTTGCGGGAAGATCGAGGGCATTGGCGTGGTGCAGTTTGGGGAGAGGGACGTGGTTCGGCACAACCTCGTGCAGCAGATTATCCGCGCCTACGAAGAATATGACGTGGCGCACCCGCAGCGCGGGGCCGGAACCACAAATGGAAAAACCGTGACCGCGCAAAGAGAATCCGGAAAAGAAACAGAGCCGCAAACGCAGCAAGGATGATTCTGAACCGGCAGCGAGAAGTGCGAGTGGCACGGCCAGCGCTGGAGTCGTTCCTGCGCCGCGTGAAGCGAGAGCTGGGCCTGGGACGAAGTCCAGTGACGATCTGCCTGGTGAGCGATAGGGAGATGGCCCGGTTGAATGAAACGTTTCGCAAGAAAAAAGGGCCGACCGATGTACTCTCTTTCCCGCAGGAGAACTCTTTCTCGCCACTCGCCACTCGCCACTCGCCACTGGATTTGGGTGACATCGCGATTTCGCCGGCGACGGCGCGGCGCTACGCGAAGAAGCATGCGCGCAGTCTGGCGAGCGAGATTCGCGTGCTAATGCTTCACGGAGTATTGCATTTGCTGGGCTACGACCACGAAACCGACCGGGGAGAGATGGATCGCCTCGAGCAAAAGCTGCGCAAGCGGCTTGGAATCGCGTGATGTATTTAAGCTGGCTTTACGCTTTGAGTGTCGTTTTGGTGGCAGTAACGCTGCCGATCTTCTCCTACCTTACCTTGATCTACCGGGAACTGGGCCGCATGACGACCGGCCGGGTGCGCGACCACCTGGATATTTTTGAAGCGGAAATCGAGCCGAAGCTAAAAATCAACCGGCGTAGCGGCGGGAGGACGTTTCGCATTTTGGGGCATTTTTGGCTGGCGTTTCTGGTGCTGGAGACGACGCGCGGCGTCGTGTACTTTGTTCCAGGGCGGTGGGAATCGTTCGTTGAGTTCACCGTCTTTCTGATCCTGGAAGTTGTCCTCGCGATGCATTTCATCCCGGACATGCTGCTGTACCGTACCACGGGACGCTGGCTGCTGCCGCTTTTGCCCTTGGTTCGCGCCGGCATGTGGATTGTCTGGCCGGTGCGCGTTTTCCTGGAAGGCACGGAGTCGCTGGCGCGCATCTCCGAGCAGGAAGCGGAAAAGACGGAAGAGCAGCGCACGGAAGAGGGCATCGAAGCGCTGGTCGAAGCGGCGGAGGAAGAAGGGATCATCGAGCCGGAGCAGGCGGATTTGATCGAGCAAGTCGTGGAGTTCAGCGACAAACGCGTGCGCGAAGTGATGACGCCGCGGCCGGACATCGTGGCGATTCCCGCAGAAGCCTCGCTGGAAGAACTGCACGCCAAGGTGGTGGAAACAAAATTCAGCAAGATTCCGGTTTACGAGAAGTCGCTCGACGACATCTTCGGAGTGGCGTACGCGCAGGATCTGCTGCACATCGCCGATGCGGATTTGCCGAAACGAAAAGTGCGGGAACTGGCGAAGCCTGTATTGTTTATGCCAGAAACGAAGGTCGGCTCGGAGCTGTTGCGCGAAATGCGGCAGAAGGGCCAGCCGGTGGCGGTAATTATCGACGAGCACGGAACGGTGGCGGGGATTGCGACCGTGGAGGACCTCGTTGAAGAAATCGTGGGCGAGAGCGGGAATCAGGGGAAGCCGTTTGCGCCAGACGTGGTGCGCGAAGCGGACGGCGGGCTGGTGATGCGCGGGAGCATGGCCATCGGCACGGTGGAGGAATTGATAGGCGTGCACTTTGGAAAGGAAGCGGACGATACCGTGACGACACTCGCGGGATTGCTTAGCCATGTTTCGGGGAAAGTGCCGGCTCCGGGAGACAAGATCGATTTGGAGGGCCACCGGTTTGAAGTGGTGGAAGCGAACCAGCGCAAAGTGTTGCGCGTGCGGATTCGCAAGCAGATGAAAGCGGTTCCGACGAAAAGTAGCAAATAGATTTCACGGGAACAATTCCAGGGAGATTGGCGTATTTTGTGGGGGAGGAAACGTGATGCTTGGTGTGTGCTGGATGGGAAAGCGCGTAGGGGCGGCCCTTGTAGTCGTTGTTGCACTGTTGACGGCGCAAGCGCTGAGCGCTCAAGAAAAAACTGCGGCGGAAGTCGCGACCGTAGACATGCAGTGGGGCGTGAAGATTCCGGTGCGCGACGGAGTGAAGCTGAACGCGACGGTGTTCACGCCGCACGCGCAGAAGGAGCCGCTGCCGGTCATTTTCACGTTTACGCCATACATCGGCGATTCCTACACCGACCGCGCCGTATATTTTGCGAAGCACGGCTACGTCTATGCGCTAGTTGACGTGCGGGGACGCGGCAACTCCGGCGGCGAGTTTGAACCGTTTGTGAATGAAGGCCGCGATGGCTACGACGTCGTGGAATGGCTGGCAAAGCAGCCGTATTGCAATGGCAAAGTGACGATGTGGGGCGGCTCATACGCGGGATACGATCAGTGGACGGTGCTGAAGGAATTTCCACCGCACCTCGCGACAATCGTGCCGGCGGCAGCGGCGCATCCCGGGGTGGATTTTCCGTTTCAATACAATATTTTTGGGCCGTACATCGAGCAGTGGCTGACGTTCACGAGCGGCGCGACGGGGAACGCAAGCCTGTTCGGCAATAGCGGTTTTTGGGCGTCGAAGCAGCGCGAGATGTATGTGGCGCATTCGGCGTTTCAGGATTACGACAAGATTGCGGGAAATCCCTCAGCCGTGTTTCAAAAGTGGGTGAAGCATCCGATTCCCGATGCGTATTACGACGCGATGGTTCCCACTCCGGAGAACTACAAAAAAATCAGTGTGCCCATCCTGACGATTACGGGGCACTACGACGGGGATCAACCGGGAGCGTTCACGTATTACAAGCGGCATATGCAATACGGAACCGCCGAAGCCAAAGCGAACCACTATTTGATTATCGGGCCGTGGGATCACGCGGGAACGCGAACGCCGAAAGCGGAAGTGGGCGGACTGAAATTTGGCGCAGCGAGTGTCCTGGACCTGAATAAGCTGCACACGGAATGGTACGACTGGGTGATGAAAGGCGGGACGAAGCCGGAGTTCTTGAAGAAGCGCGTGGCGTATTACGTGGTCGGAGCAGGGGCGGAGCAGTGGAAGTACGCCGATACCTTGGAAGGAATTTCGAACGTGACAAGAACTTTCTACATCGCTTCCAGTGGCGGACCTCGGGACGTGTTCCAGGCCGGAACCCTCCAGGAAGGGAAGCCCAATGCAATGGGAGCGGTCGATGAATGGATTTACGATCCGCTCGATACCCGGCCTGGTCTTGCCGAGCCGGACGAAGACCCCAATTACATAACTTCGCAGCGCGCGGTGATGAGCTTGTTCGAAGAGGGGGCGGTCTATCACAGCGAGCCGTTTGCTGCCGCCACCGAGATCACCGGATTTGCAAAACTCACGGTGTGGTTGCGCATGGACGTACCGGACACGGATTTGGATGCGGACCTGTACGAGATTTTGCCGGACGGCAGTTCGGTGGCGCTGACTGGCGCGAGTATGCGCGCGCGTTATCGCGAATCGTTGCGGGAGGCGAAACCGGTAGAGCCCGGAAAGATCGAGAAATACGTGTTTGACAATTTTACGTTCTTTTCGCGGCAGGTTGCGCAAGGAAGCCGGCTGCGGTTAGTGGTAAAGAGCATCAATTCGACGAGCGTCGAGAAAAATTATAACAGCGGCGGCGTGGTGGCGGCGGAAACCGGAAAGGTGGCAAAGACTGCGCATATTTCCTTGATCCATGACGCGGAACATCCCAGCGCGCTGGAGCTGCCGATCGTGAAGCCGTGATGGCAAAAAAGAGAAGCGCGAAGAAGAAGCTCCGCTCCGGATTCGTGGCCATCCTTGGCCGCCCGAATGCGGGAAAGTCCACCCTGGTAAACCGGCTGGTCGGGCAGAAAATCGCCATCGTTACGTCGAAGCCGCAAACCACACGCAACCGCATTCAGGGGATCGTAACCAAACCGGAAGGCCAGATGGTTTTCATCGATACGCCTGGGCTGCACGCGCCCGAAACTGCATTGGGCCGGCAGATGATGCAGGAAGTGGCCGCGGCTGTGGAAGGAATCGACGTCTTGTTGCTGATAGTGGACGCGAGCCGAATGGAGCCTCACGCCGATGAGTTGCTGCTCGAAAGGGCCAAGCGTTTTCCAGGCAAAACGATTCTGGCGCTGAACAAGATCGACCGCTTGCCCAAGCCGAAGCTCTTGCCGCTCATCGATGCGTTTGCAAAACAATTTGAGTTCGCCGCGATTGTGCCGATTTCCGCGCTGAAAGGATCGGGCTGCGACGAACTGCTCGACGAAATCCTGAAACTGTTGCCCGAAGGCGAACCTTACTTTCCCGAAGACCAGGTTACCGATCAACCCGAGCGCTTTCTGGCTGCGGAGATTATTCGGGAAAAAGCGATTCAGATTATGTATCACGAAGTGCCTTACGCGCTGGCCGTTTTTGTCGAGAAGTTCGAGGGGACTCCAAAGCTGCTGCGCATTGAAGCCATCCTGAATGTGGAACGTGATTCGCAGAAGAAAATCCTGATTGGCCACAAAGGCGAAACGCTAAAGAAAATTGGTACCGAGGCGCGCAAAGAGTTGGAAGCCATCCTGGGGATGAAGATCTATCTGGGCTTGTACGTGAAAGTGGCCCCCGACTGGCGCGAAGACCCCCTGAAAGTGCGCGAACTCGACTGGCGCTTCCAGTTGGAAGGGCTGGCGCACGACGCCCCGGAGGAAGATTAGTCCGGAGCGGCGATGCCCAGGGACTTCATCTTGCGGTACAGGTGGCTGCGTTCGAGGCCCAGAGCGCTGGCGGTTTGCGTCATGTTCCAGCGGTTTTCCTGCAATTTGCGAAGGATGAACTCGCGCTCGTAGGCGGTGCGCGCTTCGTGCAGAGTCGAATACGGGTGGTGCGGGCTCTCCGCTACACCGCGAAATAGTTCGGGCGGCAAATGATGCGGCTCGATGTGCGCCTGAGGGCAAACAATCACAAGCCGCTCGACAAGGTTCCGTAGCTCGCGCACATTTCCCGGCCACGGATAGCGAATCAGGATGTCCATGGCGGAAAGGCTGAGGTCTCTCGGTTTTTTGCCGTACTCGGAGCTGAATTCCATCAAAAAATAGTTCGCGAGCGTGGGAATGTCCTCGCGGCGCTCGCGCAGGGGCGGAACGTAGAAGGGAATTACATTCAGCCGGTAAAAGAGGTCCTGGCGAAACGCGCCACGGGAAATTTCTTCTTCCAGATTCTTGTTGGTGGCGGCAATGACGCGTACGTCTACGTTGGACATTACGTTGGAACCGACGCGCTCGAAGCGTTGCTCTTCCAGCACGCGCAGCACTTTGGATTGCGTACGCAAACTCATGTCGCCAATTTCGTCGAGAAATAGCGTGCCGCCATCGGCCTTCTGGAATTTGCCGATTTTGTCTTCCATGGCGCCGGTGAAACTGCCTTTGAGATGCCCGAAAAGCTCCGACTCGATCAGCTCTTCGGGAATCGCCGCGCAATTCACTTCGACGAAGGGGCCTTTGGCGCGCAAGCTGGCGGCATGCAAAGCTCGCGCCACTAATTCTTTGCCGGTGCCGCTTTCCCCGTAAATCAGCACGCGGCCGTTGGTCGGGGCGGTCACCGCAATTTGCTGGCGCAGAGCCTTCATCGGAACGCTGTCGCCCACGACCTGGTAGCGATGGCCCAGCTCGCTTCGCAGCAGGACGTTCTCCTCTTCCAAGCGTCGCTGCTGCACCGCATTGCGCACCAAAACGAGGACTTTTTCGAGGGAGAGCGGCTTTTCGAGGAAATCAAATGCGCCGAGTTTGGTGGCGCGCACCGCGGTCTCAATCGTGCCGTGGCCGGAAATCATGATGACCTCAGGAGGCCGCGTCATTGCGTGCAAGCGACTGAGAGCTTCCAGACCATCGATGCCGGGAAGCCACACGTCGAGAAGAATGACTTCCAGGTCGCCGAGCGAAGCGCGTTCCAGAGCTTCTTCGGCGGAAGCTACAGCTTCCACCTGATAGCCTTCGTCTCGAAGAATAGAAGAAAGAGATTCGCGGATGCCGGCTTCGTCGTCGACGATGAGAAGGTGAGGTCGCGGAGTCATGGGGCCATGTCAGATCCATTGTGTTCGGCAATGGAGGCCGGCGTCAATTCGGCAACAGGCAGTTCAATCACGAAGCGCGCCCCAACGGGAAAGTTGTCCCTTACGTGAATGCTCCCACCATGTTCTGCGATGATACGCGCGGCGATAGCAAGGCCAAGCCCGGTGCCGCGATCCTTGGTGGAAAAATGCGGCAGAAAAAGCTTGTCCTTGTCCTCGGGCGAGATTCCGTGCCCGGTATCGGCGACCGCAATTTCCACAGTTTCGGCGTCAGCCCGCAATCCCGTGGAGACGGTAATCTCGCGCACGGTGGAGCTTTCGAGCGCTTCCGCAGCATTGTCAATCAGGTTCACCACCACGCTGCGAAGTAAGGGCGCATCTGCGCGCACCATCGGCAGGCCTTCCGCCAAACTGGTCTTCAGCGTAATGCCATCGAGCCTGCCGGAGAAGACTTCGACGGCGTCGTGGACAATGGTGTTGGCGCTGGCTGCGGCAAGCTTGGCCGTGGGGAAGCGCACGAATTGCGAGAACTCGTTGACAAGCGAAGCGAGCGTGGAAACTTCGCGCTCGATCAAACGCGAACACTCTTGAACCAGGCTGGTGAATTCCGCGTCTAGCGAAGCACCCTCGCGTGAGGCATCTCGCTTTTCCAGGAATCGCGCGAGCCGCTCCGCGGAAAGCTGAATCGGGGTCAGCGGGTTCTTGATCTCGTGCGCAATCCGGCGGGCCACCTCTTGCCATGCCGCCGATTTCTGAGCGCGAAGCAACTCTGACAAATCATCCAGCACGAGAACAAAACCGGTGTTGGCGCGCCGCGGCCCCAGCGAACTCACCGTTACGGCCAGGTGCAAAACTCTTCCCCCCGCAACGGCTTCGATTTCCCGGGAGACAACACCCATGCGCAAGGAGCGGCGCATCAAATGCTGCACCGTGTGCGCTGATTCCGCCCCCAACAGGCTTTCGAGAGAGTGCGACTCGCCGCCATTTGCGCCAAACATCCTTGAAACAGAACTGTTCGTCCGCAAAATATTTCCAGAGGCGTCCAGCGAAATCACTCCGGTCGGAATGTTTTCCAGCACTGTTTCCATCAATTGCCGGCGGCGTTCCAATTCCTGCACGGCTTGTTGCAGGTGCCGTGTGAACTGATCGATTTGGGAGCGGCTATCGCGCAACTGCGTCGTCATGGTGTTGAAAGATCGCACGAGCACGCCAAGCTCGTCCTGCGCTTGTTCGGGTACCTGGTAGTCGAAGTTTCCGGAAGAAACTTCGCGTGTGCCCTCCGCCAGAGCCTGAATCGGCACGGTAACCTGCTTGGCCAGAAATAGCGCCACCCACGTCACGGCGGAAAAAAGGAGGACCGTGAACAACAGCAGGATCAGAAGCATCTGGCGCTTCAGAGCGCGAAGATCTTCCTTTTCCTGGTAATACTCGTTTGTTAGAGACTGAATCGAGGCAAGGCGATCCAGAACGCCTGAACTGGTGCGAAAACCGGCGACAACGAATCCGTCGCCGCCATCAACGTTCGGAGCCGGGACACGAACCGCAAAGAAATTTTTGCCTCCATTTTGCCAGACCTCCACGCCGCTTTGCAGGGACCGCAGATATTCGGCGGAAAGATCTTTCTGAACGCAAATCGCTCCGCGGCGATCCTCCGGCTGGCTGTCGCAAACAACTCCACCAGCGACCGGCTTTCCACCGTGGTTGAGAACCCAAACCGCGTCTGCTCCCTTCGCAAGCGCGCGTTGCAGGAAATCTTCCTCCGAACCGCGATTCAGCTCCCCTGTTACTTGCAACGCAATTCCTCGGAGCCTGGGGAGTTGCGCCCGGCCAAGATCGTTCAGCAGCTTCTGTGTCTCGACCGATGCATTTTCCAGAGGCTTCGGGAACCACAAAAGCAAGCTGCGATTAATCAGCGAATAGCTCACTACAAACATAAAGAGGATGGGGAGGAGCGAGATCGCCATAGCTCCAAAGACCATCTTGGTCTTGAAGCGAGCGCCCAATTGCTCGCGGCTTCGTTCGGCCCAAAGGCGCAAGGTCGTGCGCGCCAAAATAAGCGCAAACACCAGGAACGCCGCGGTGATGAAACTGGAGACCGCATACAAAACCAGAACGGCGCGCCAACTCTTGGGCTCGAACGGGACATCTAGCGACCCGAACGTGAAAATGGCCGCCAGCAGCAGGGTAAGCAGTATTCCCCCGATGGCCAGAACCCAGCGCTGTTTGTTTTCCAGGCGGCTCATAGTGTCTGAATCGCTCGATGCCCGTGCGCGGGCGTAGAATCGACGAAAATGGCTAGGCCCGCGGGCCAGACTTCATGGACAATTTTCGTCAGCAGCACTCGCCGACGAGCAGCAAACGTTTTGAATGCCCCGCCAACCATTTCTCTGGCAAGATAGCACCCTGAAGTGGCAAGTCAAGATTTCGACCTGTACTCACCCGCAGAAACCTGCCCCTGCGGACAGGTATTAGCCATTTCAGAACGAAGCGCGAAATTCTGAGTACGCACCCCACCGGCATTTGTTAAGGTGAGCGCTGGGTGCAAACCCGCCGGGAGTACTGCGGATGTCCGTCCGTTTGGGCGAAATATTAGTTAAAGAAAGCCTCATCACGCAGGACCAGCTGCAGAAGGCGCTGGAGTTTCAGCGCGCCAATGGCGGCAAGCTGGGAAGCTGCCTGACAAAAATGGGCTTTATCACCGACGATGACATCACCGGTGTCCTCTCCCGCCAGTACGGTGTTCCCTCGATCAATTTGAAGTATTACGAAATCGATCCCAACGTCATCAAGCTGATCCCGCAGGACACAGCCTCGCGCTATCAAGTGATCCCGCTTTCGCGCGTAGGGTCCGTTCTCACCATCGCCATGACGGATCCCACCAACGTCTTTGCGATGGACGACATCAAGTTCATGACCGGGTTCAACGTCGAGCCGGTCGTAGCGTCGGAATCCGCCATCGGGGACGCTATCTCCCGATTCTACGGTGCTTCTTCCACCAACCAAGAAGAAATCAGCAACCTGATGAAAGACCTCGTGGAAGAGGATCAGGAACTGGAACTGGCCGCGGAAGAATCAGAGCTGGACACCGCCACTCTCGAGAAGGCGGCCGAAGAAGCCCCCATCATCAAGCTGGTCAACTTGATCCTGACCGACTCGGTGAAGCGGGGCGCCAGCGACATTCACATCGAGCCTTATGAGTTGGAGTTGCGCGTGCGCTTCCGCGTCGACGGCATGTTACAGACCGTCATGTCGCCGCCCTTGCGCTTGAAGGACGCCATCACGAGCCGCCTGAAGATCATGGCTAAGCTGGATATCGCGGAAAAGCGCTTGCCGCAGGACGGCCGCATCATGATCAAGTACAAGGCCGACGGCAAGAAAAAGGAACTGGACTTCCGCGTTTCGACGGTTCCTACGCTCTATGGCGAAAAGATCGTCATGCGGTTGCTGGACAAAGAGAATCTGCGCTTGGACATGACCAAGCTCGGCTTCGAGGCCGAGTCACTTAAGAAATTTGAACGCAATATCATGAAGCCCTATGGCATGGTATTGGTCACCGGCCCCACGGGTTCTGGCAAAACAAACACCCTTTATTCCTCGGTCTCTACGCTCAATACCGTCGACACCAACATCATGACTGCGGAAGACCCCGTCGAGTTCCAGTTGGCGGGTGTCAACCAAGTCCAGATGAAAGAGCAGATTGGTTTGAACTTTGCTGCTGCTCTGCGCGCGTTCCTTCGGCAGGACCCCAACATTATTCTGGTGGGAGAGATTCGAGACTTTGAAACCGCGGAAATCGGTGTGAAAGCGGCGCTGACTGGTCACTTGGTGCTCTCCACTCTGCATACCAACGATGCGCCCTCCACCATCAGCCGCCTGATGAACATGGGCATCGAGCCATTCCTGGTGGCTACTTCCGTTAACTTGATCTGCGCACAGCGTCTTGTCCGACGGATTTGCAGCAATTGCAAGGAAGAGCTCGAAGTTCCCGAGCAGGCGCTGATTGATGCCGGATACGCGCCGGAAGAAGCGAAGAAGACGAAGATTTATCACGGCAAGGGCTGCACAACGTGCGGCAAGCGCGGCTACAAAGGACGCACGGGCCTTTACGAAGTCATGGAAATCAACGATGAGTTGCGCGAACTGATTCTCGTCGGCGCTTCGGCTTTGGAATTAAAAAAGAAGGCGATTGAGCAGGGCATGATCACCTTGCGGCGCAGCGGACTAATTAAAGTGGCGGCGGGCCTGACCACTATGGAAGAAGTCCTGCGCGAAACCGTTTTATAGAATTGAGGGAGACCGATGGCTGGCATTACGCTTAGTGAGTTGCTGAAGAAAATGATCGAGATGGGGGGTAGCGACCTCCACATCACGACCAATAGCGCCCCTCGTGTTCGCGTGCACGGCAAACTCCGGCCCCTGGATATGCCGCCGTTGACCGCGGCAGATACGAAATCCTTGGCGTACAGCGTTCTGACGGACGCCCAGAAACACCGTTTTGAGGAAAACCTCGAGCTGGACTTTTCTTTCGGCTTGAAGAACCTGGCGCGCTTCCGCGGAAACGTTTTCAATCAGCGCGGCGCCGTCGGCGCGGTTTTCCGTACCATTCCCTGGGAAATCAAGGGCTTCGATGCCCTTGGCTTGCCGCAGGTCGTAAAAGCCCTATGCGACAAGCCGCGCGGTCTCGTGCTGGTCACCGGGCCTACCGGCTCGGGAAAGTCCACCACGCTCGCTGCCATGCTCGACAAGATCAACAGCGAACGCGAAGAGCACATGATCACCATCGAGGACCCCATCGAGTTCCTCCACAACCACAAGAAATGTCTCGTGAACCAGCGCGAAGTCCATGCGGACACGCACTCCTTCGCGAATTCCCTTCGCGCGGCGCTTCGTGAAGACCCCGACGTGGTGCTCATCGGCGAAATGCGCGACCTCGAAACGATTGAATCAGCCCTGCGCATCGCAGAAACCGGCCACTTGACGTTTGCCACCCTGCACACGAATTCCGCGTCTTCCACCATCAACCGTATTATTGACGTCTTTCCTTCGCACCAGCAACCGCAGATTCGCGCTCAGCTTTCCATGGTGCTGGAAGGGATTCTCTGTCAGGCCCTTCTGCCGCGCGCCGATGGCCGCGGCCGCGCCATGATTATGGAAATTCTTATCCCCACGCCGGCCATCCGGAACCTGGTTCGCGAAGACAAGATTCACCAGATCTACTCCGCGATGCAGACCGGTACCGGTCAAACAGGCATGCAGACTTTCAACCAGGGTCTCGCAAACGCTTACTTTGCGAAACTGATTACGTTGGACCTGGCTCTCTCTCGCTCATCGAACCCCGATGAGCTCCAGGACATGATTAACCGTGGGGTGGCGACGCCCGGCAATGGCGCGAAGACGCCCGTTGCCAGCCGGCGCTAGAGTTTGGCTGGACCGCCAACGGCCATAGAGTTCAAGGACTGAGGAGGCATCGCAATGCCGGATTATAAATACCAAGGAACGAGCCGCTCCGGCTCCAGCGTCAGCGGGGTGATGACCGCTGCGAACAAGACGGAATTGGCGAATATTCTCAAGCGCCAGCAGATTACCGCCACGAAGATGACCGAGAAGGGGAAGGAATTCAATGTCCCCACGTTCGGTGGCGGCGTCTCGGCCAAGGAACTGGCGATCTTTACGCGCCAGTTCTCGGTCATGATCGACGCCGGTCTTCCGCTCGTGCAGTGTCTGGAAATTCTGGCTAGCCAGCAGGAGAACAAGACCTTTCAAAAGGTCTTGACCGGCACGCGCGCCCAGGTCGAAGGCGGTTCCACGCTTTCCGCCGCGATGCGCAGCTCGCCAAAAGTATTCGATGCCCTCTACGTGAACATGGTCGAGGCGGGCGAAACGGGCGGTATTCTCGATACCATTCTCCAGCGCTTGTCCGGCTACATCGAAAAGAACGTCAAGCTGCAGCGCGCCGTCAAATCCGCGCTCGTTTATCCCGTGGGCGTTCTGACTGTCGCCGGCGGCGTCATCACCTTGCTGCTCTGGAAGGTCGTGCCCATCTTTGCGACGTTGTTCGCCGGTTTGGGTGTGGATTTGCCTTTGCCGACGCGCATCGTCATCGCCTTGAGTAATTTCATTGGCAGCATATTTGGTCTCCTTGTTCTCGTCGCCCTCGTTGGCTTTGTGTTCGGCTTGAAAGTCTGGTACGGGACTCCGCAAGGACGGTTTGCTCTCGACACCATCATTCTCAAACTACCAGTGCTCGGCATGTTGATGAGAAAAATTGCCGTGGCGCGCTTCACAAGGACGTTGGGCACCCTGATCTCCAGCGGCGTCCCCATTCTCGAAGGCTTGGATATTACGGCCAAGACGGCGGGCAACGCGGTGGTGGAAAAGGCCCTGCAAAAGGTCAGAAAGTCCCTCGAAGAAGGCAAATCCCTTACGGAGCCTCTCAAAGAGTCGGAAGTGTTTCCCGGCATGGTCACCCAAATGATTGCGGTCGGCGAACAGACCGGCGCCATGGACGCCATGTTGCAGAAGATCGCGGACTTCTATGAAGAGGAAGTCGACGCGGCGGTGAAAGACTTGCTCACTGCTCTCGAACCGATCATGATCGTTTTTCTCGGCGTGGTTGTCGGCGGCGTGGTCATTTCCATGTATTTGCCGCTGTTCTCGCTCATCGGCAAGCTGAGCAATATGCACTAATCAGGCTCCGGCCTGCGCGTCGAATAGCTCATTGCGGAGGGCGCGGAAGCAATGCCGTGCCCTCGCTTACCTGCCTGAACTTGGGGATGCCCGGTTAATCGATGAAGGCGCGGGCCAACAATGGACCAGAGTTTTGCGACGAGATCGTGGCTTGAGTGGCTGGCGCGTGTTCGTCTTCTGACGATCACGCTGATCCTCACCGTTGGCTTCGTGTGGCCACAGTACGTTCCAGGCTTCAGCACCAGCCATTTCTTCCTTCCGCTCATCATATTCTGGATTACTCTCGGAATCCTTCACCTGATTCTGCTTCGCTGGCTCCCGCAGGCCCGGTGGCATGGAGGTTTTCAAGTCGCCGGCGACGTCGTGATGGTGAGCCTGCTCGTTTATTTGACAGGCCTGCAGGAGAGTTATTTGAT
>Ga0187780_10000342_pt1 | contig 35346 bp, 38 predicted proteins | sample 1015_Q2_SP10_20__FD_132429 | JGI IMG/M metagenome (GOLD analysis project Ga0187780, IMG submission 132429) | Tropical peat soil microbial communities from peatlands in Department of Meta, Colombia - 1015_Q2_SP10_20_MG | ecosystem: Environmental > Terrestrial > Soil > Wetlands > Peat | place...
CCTCGGACCGACTCTGAATGTGTGCTGTACGACGTCCAGCTCCGTGTCACAGAAAAAGCACTTGGCCTTCAAGCACTGCCTCGCTTTGCTGCGTGAACTCTCCTCTTCACGACCTTCCCCCGATCCTTGTAGTACCAGACCTCTGCGTCTCCATTGGAGTGTCTGCCCCATTTCACGAGCTCCTCCAGCTCCTCCTTCGTGGCACGTGCCTTCCCGCTCTTGACCTGCACCAACAGGACCCTTCCGTCTCTTGCTGCGAAGACGTCTACCGCGCCGTGCGAAGCTGCGCTCCGAGAGACCATCCAGCCATCCTTCCTTAGCGTATAGATCGCAGAGTATTCCTTCGACCTTCCTTTTTGGTAGTTGCGGTTGGGCACGCGTTGGCCGCTTCGTTTCAGAAGCATGTAAACATGTTCCGTCAGGCATCTGGCTCCGACGGAGGGATGCCAAACACAAATCCAACGAGTAGACTTATCACGGCCCGGAAGTCGGCGAAGTGCCAGCTTTGGAGGAGGTCCGTAAGTCGCTAAAATCGATGGAGACTCGTTTCTCCAGCCAGCTTGAGCGCCGCGACAAGGTCCTGAAGGAGAGCCGGGACATCATCTCAGCCTGCTCGAGGGCAATCATTAACGTTCACACGGGGAAGATGAATGATGCAGAGAAGGAGCATGCTGCTGCGAAGTCTCTTCTGGCTTCACTTAAGAAGTCGGCCGACGCCTCTACCTCTCGGTATCTCGTATCCCCCGAAGCCGAGTATGTGGAAGCCTCTGCCGTGATCGCGCTCGCGAAGGGCAGGGAGGTCCCCTCCATGGACAAGCTCGATGCCTCCCCCGAGGCATACCTGCTCGGCCTTCTAGACACAGTCGGGGAGCTGAAGAGGCTCGTGCTAGATTCGATTCTTCAGAGAAAGCTCAGTCAGGCCAAGAGATACTTTGGGGTGATGGAGGAGCTCTATTCCCTCTGCTCTCCACTGGCAGTCTACGATCACGTCGCGAATGGCGCGAGACGGAAGATTGACGTCGCCCGGATGCTCGTGGAAGACACACGCGGTCTGCTCGCCGAAGAGATGGGGAGGGATTCCATGACCTCCTCCATGGCCCGCCTCGAGAAGAAACTGAGGAGCAGAGCGGACTCCTAGAGCTCACTTAGTATCTTCGTCGTTTTGATGTGAGGATAGGGGGAGTCGAGCCTGACGACCTTGAGCTTCATGCCTCTCTTCTCGGCCTCTCTCTTGACCTCCTCTAACATGTGATACTGGTCATATCCCAACGCCACGACGTCAGGGTTCACCTTCTGCAAAGTAACGTAGATGTCACCTTCTACGCCGAGTATGGCGGCGTCCACGTCCCTCAGCGACGACAGCAGCCTGACCCTGTCCCTCTCGTTGATGAGCGGCTCCCTCTTCTTCCTCTTTCGAATTGTGCTGTCCCTGGCCACGGAAACCACCAGGGCGTCCCCCAGTCTCCTCGCCTTCGAAATCGTGTAAACATGCCCGTAGTGTATTAACTCGAAGCCGCCCCCAATGAACACGACCGTGATTGCCCTTCTTCCCCTGGGCGTGAGTCTGGCTGATTTCCCATCGAGCTCGACCATCCCCCGCTTCTTCAGGGCTCCTATCTCCTTGGTAGCCTCATCGTTTTTCAGACCCAGCCTTCTAGCAAGCCCCCTGGCGTCTGCGACCTCGCCCTTGATCTCCATCGAGAAGATTGCAGCTAGGGTGTGCTTGTTGTCCATTGGCTACCAGTCGATCTTGATAACGCCCGCGAAAGAGAGGGAGTCCAAAAGCCCTTCGGCGTAGCCGATGCTGAGCATCGCCATCTCATCCTCCCCATTGGCGAGGAAATTCTCTGCGTCTTTCACATAGAGCTCAGCGTTCTCCATCACGTGCTCATACGGGGGCCCTAACTTCGGCCTTACCGAATCGAGCGCCCGACGGGTCTTGGCAACATACTTCGGCACGAGCGTCTGAGCGGTCCTGAGGACCTTGTCGGAATTGCTCCTCACTCTTACCGGGTCCACGGAGAAGATTGCGGAAATCGCCTCGGCTTCTGTGAAGTGAAGTTTCCCGGGGATGATGATACAATGAGGAGGCATCCCAGCGTCTCTGCGAGAGAGCTCGGAGAAACTCCCAGCGGCCAGGGCGGAATCCTCCCTCCCGAGTCTCGACAGCATTATTGCGAATGTGTCCTCGCTCACCACTCGGCGCTTGAAGTTCGCTTCAGCAAGTAGAAGGCCGGCAAAGGCATCTGCTGGGGTCACTCCCTGTCCGCTCTGAACGTCGTACTCGAGAAGGAGGAGGGTGTGAGCGCCCTCCAGCAGGTTCTGGTGCAGGATGTGGTATGCCTGCGTCAGCTTCCCAACGGCTTCACGGGTCACGGTGACGGTCCGCGAAAACTTGTAGGAATGGAGCCCAGATGCGCTCGCCGCCGCAGAGGCGATCGTAGCTGAGTGTACAACTCGCGTCTCTATTCCCCGTCGTATGGCCCTGACCCTGAGTTCGTTGTGAGTCGTGGCTATCATGGGGTCTCCCAGCACCGCGAGCACGACCTTCTCCCCCTCTGCCCCAGATAGGATCTTGCTTCCGTCCTCGACGAACTGCCTGTCGACAATTGTGAAGTTCTTCCCCGTCGCGACCTGTACCTGCCTGAGAAGCTGGGGCTCGTGAGGTGTGGTGTAGTACTCGAGAAAGATGACGTCAGCTGCTATCATTTCCTCGACGCCTTCCAGTGTAATTCCCTTGGCACCCAGGCCCAGCCCGACGAAGCTGAGGCGACCCATTGGCATCGACCCTCCCACGCTGCTATTTCAACTCCGGGTGGAAACTGGACTCGGGCGTTTGCGCATCCAAATAGTGGCGCGACGCTCCTGCCTGCATTCACTTTCGACCAGCTCTCTCTAGATTCTTTGCGAAAAACGGCGTGGATTCATATCAGCGGAACATCCCAATCGTTCCCACAACCTTGATTGTCATTTCAGAAGATATTGCGGAGACTCTCGGGGTTCTACTGGGCGATGGATGTGTATTCCAATACGGTCCTCCCGGTGACCAGATTAGTGGTATAACCTTCACTGCCCATGAGTCCGAATTCTCGTATTACCGCGATTTTGTAAAGCCCACCATAGAAGATGGATTCAATGTGCATGGTAGGTTGTTTTTAGGTGGTGACCACACAACGAGATACAGGATCTATTCGAAGCGACTTGTCACTCTCTTGGTCGGCTTGGGGATTCCGTGTGGTAAGAGGGTGGATGCGAGCATACCTGAAGCCGTACGGAGGTCTCGTACCGTGGTTCCGTTCATCCGCGGGCTCTATCATGCAGAAGGTTCCATTTACCGGAGGTATTCGAAGCTCTATCGTGGTCACGCGCGAGTCTACAGCAATCTACTCGTGATTCAAATCAGAATGAAACTCAAGACGCTCATGACCCAGGTCGGACAAGAGCTCAGGAAACTCGGAATCCTTACCAATCGATTGACCGAAAAAGAGGGGGTCTACACACTAAGAGTTACTAGCCAGGACATGATAGAGAAATTCCTGGAAATCATTCAACCTCGCTTCAAGTCTACACCCCATCCAACAAGGCTTTAATCATCAAACCGAAGGCGGGCAATCGCGGGCCTGTGGCTCAGCCAGGTTAGAGCACGAGCGACTTCAGCGGCTGGCTCTTAGGTAGCTCCCGGGGAGACCAGCATGCCGTGGGTTCGAATCCCACCAGGCCCGCATTTCTCCTGCCGTGTACTGCCCTTAAGGATGAATCATGGTAATCCCTGAACTCGATGATCCAAACCTAGCTTACGAATCCGGCGTGCATTTAGGAGATGGGTCACTGGATAAGTACCGGTACCTAATAAGCGGTGACAAGACCAAAGAAACCAGATACTACAGTGACGTCCTTGCACCTTTGGTACAGGAACTCTTTGATATCAAGCCCACGACAGAGCATTTTCCTGATTCATCAGTCCCAGCTCGGCCTGACAATGGCTAATCCAAGTAGGCCTTGGGCGGCAACCCGTTCCGCGACTTGAACAGGCTTCTTGCGCTAGTCCTCATGCAGATGGCGGGGCCAGCCTCAAGATTCAATCACAATCAAGAGGCGAGAAAGACTGAATGTGACTAGCTACCTAGTCATTGCTCGCCGAAAGACGGGGACTGCAATAGCGGTCATCACGATTCCGAAGACCACCAGAATCGCTAGTTCAGATGTGATGTCAGGTATCCCCGCCCCTAGCACCACCACCTTCCGCAGGGCGTCCGTGGCGTATGTGAGCGGAAGCACCTTCGAGATGTCTTGCATGTACCAGGGCATCTGCTGAATGGGGAAGAAGACTCCGCTAAGGAACATCATCGGGAACATCAGCGTGGTCATGAGCATCGTGGCGGTCTGCTGGTCGCTCGTGATCGAAGTCAAGACTATCCCCAGGCCCACGAAGCTAAATACCCCAAGCAGCAGCAACCCGAAGACCAGCAGGATGCTCCCCTGGATAGTTACGCCGAAGAGCACTACTGCAAGAATCATCAGAATGACTCCCTGGAGCAGTCCCCGGGCCGTCTGGGCCAGCGTCTTTCCGAGGATGATGGAGAGCCTATTGATTGGCGCCACCATCATCCCGTCCATGGTTCCCACCTCCTTTTCCTGAGATATTGCTCCCGGAAGTCCTGTCATGACGCTCATCATAACAGTCATCGCCATGATTCCTGGGGCAACGAACTCGAAATAGTTGGAGGAGCCGGGGATAATCCCCTCCGTCTCCACCTTGAGGGGCTGCACTATCGCGAGAGCTCCGCTGGAACTGACGGACGGACTGAGAGCTATGACCTTCTGTTGAGCCATCATGGTGCTCATCTGGTTGAATACAGCAGAAAGGAGCGTCTCAATGGTGGCCGACACCTGTGGGTTCGACGTATCAGTCATTATACTCACGGACCCCTGCTCTCCGCTGAGGAGGCTTGAAGTGAAGTTGCTTGGGATGATTATCCCTCCTTCGAGGTCTCCCTTCTGGATCGAGTCCTTTAGCGCGGAGACACTGGCTACTGTTGTGAGTTTGAACATGCTTGTCTTGTCATTGATTTGCTGCAGGGCCGAGACGAAGGTCTGGCTCGCCACGGTCGAGTTTTGGTAACCCGTATCCAGGTTTACCACGCCGACCGGGAGGTTGTTCCCCGAACTCGCGCTGCTGGGGTAAATGAAACCTATCATCCCCATCATGAAGAGGGGCATGACGATGAGGAGCACCAGGCCGAACCTGTTCCTGTAGAGCTCGACGGTGTCCTTCCAAGCGATTCTGAAGCTGTGCGAAAGTAGAGCTTTGGTTCCCATAGGGGCTTCACCTTATCCGCCCGCGGCCTCCCATGAGACCGCCACGCCGTTCGAGTGGAATCTTCTGGTCGGCGCTGTCCCTGACCTCGTGGCCTGTTAGGTGAAGGAATACGTCTTCGAGAGTAGGTTGCACGTTCTCCATCGAGGCTATCTTGCCCCCGTTGCTCCTGACCGCGTCCACCACATTGTCGAAGGCGTCGTCGCCGCTTGCGATCACCTTCAGGTGGGTGGAGTTATCCTGGGAGACCGATTTCACGCCTCCGACCTCCCTGATTGACTCGATCAAGGAAGGAGTGAGGTTCGGTACGTCCAGCTTCAAGAGAGTGCCGTTGTTACCCGAGACGAGCCTCTTCAGGTTTGTCGATGTATCGAGTGCGACCACCTTTCCGTGATCAATGATGCCTATGCGGTCGCAGAGGATGTCCGCATCTACCATGGTGTGAGTTGTCACGATTATGGTAGCATTACTCTCTCGGTTGAGCTTCTTTACGAACTCCCTGATTTCCACCGATGATTGAGGGTCGAGGCCCAGAGTAGGTTCGTCAAGGAAAAGCACCTGGGGCATGTTCAACAGGGCGCGGATTACATTCATACGTTGGCGCATTCCGGTCGAGAAGGTTCCCACGAGTGAAGTCTTCCACTTCGTCAGTTGGACCAGCTCAAGCAGTTCGTCGATCCTTTGGGTCAGGGTCTCGGCAGGGATTTCGAAAAGACTCCCGAAGAACCAGAGGTTCTCTTTGGCCGTGAGGCGGTCGTACATTATCATCTTCTCCGAAACAATCCCCACTAGCTTGCGAACCTCATTGTCCTGTTTCACAATGTCGTAGCCTCCAATGGTCGCCGTCCCCGCGGTGGGCCTTGCCAGAGTTGAGAGTATCCTCAGGCAGGTGCTCTTCCCGGCTCCATTGGGCCCGAGAAGACCAAACACCTCACCTTTTTTCACCTCGAAAGAGATATCGTCGATTGCCGCGAAGTCCCCAAACTTCTTCTTGAGATGCTCTACCTTGATCATTGCTTCTCCAACGCCGGTGATCGTAGGTGGAACCAGGGTTGTCCTGCTCATGCCCTTCGTTCCTCACTACTTGGCCTCACGTTCGGACCGCTCGTCCAGCGCCCTGATAGAAGCTGCCGCATGGGCCAGCTCTCTTTCAAGATTGAGCTTGTATTGACGCAAGACGAACAGTTTGTCCACATGACCCAAGCCGCTCCGATCCGACTCTACTATCGTTCTCACGAGCCCGGCTTGGACCTCGAAGGAGTTCAGCGCGAATTTCACGAGATCGTCCTGATCCATTAGGTCAATGAAGAGCGAGCTCATCATCCGCATTTTTTCGCCCGACGACTCCATCGCTCTTTTGGCGCTGGCGATGTTGCGAAGGCCGGCGGGGGTTATTTCGTACGATGCCTGGGCTGGGCCACTGCCTGATTTCTTCCGAGCCTTGACATATCCCTGGCGTGCCAGCTTTTGGAGGGTGGGATAGACGGCGCCAGGCCCCGGGTGCCACGCCCCCTCCGTCTTGTCCTCAATTTCCCTCATGAGGTCATAGCCGCTCATCGGCTTCCTTCCGATGCTAAGTAGTGCGTAGAAGAACAGCAAGCCCCTAGGCGCAACGTGGTACCTCGGAGGACTCTCCCCATCCGGAAAATTGGCAGTCTCTGAAGTATGAGCAGTCGTTTTCCGCATATGGGAGCTGCCTGAGAAGTGAGAATATAAGGTATGTCCCTAACTATATCGTCAGAGATATGCTAACTGAGAAACCGAGGCTATTCGACACCATGCTCATGTTGTCAAATGAAGACTCCGAGAAGGGGATTCGCTTAATCTCTTAAGCGCATACCACCAGGCCCGCATCTCACCTCTCATCTTCGTTACCTGAAGACATCCCCGAGGAATCTGTCGGGGACGCAGCCGCAGCGAATTACAAGCAACAACCAGAAGACCATGTCAGCGCTGGCGCGGGCACAATAACCTTGAAGCGGGCTTCCTGATCACGTAGCCATTGACGCCAAGTCATTGGCGAAATGTGATCTCGAACTGATTTGCACGCCGGTTGTTGGCAAAAAGCACCAACGAGACAATACTATCCTAGAGATTCTGGCCGAGGCTTAAATAGCAATCCGACTTCACCATCTTGGTTGAGGGTACCGGCGCTCCTGGTCCATTTAACGGCGGGAGTAATTTTCATCCAGCTCTTCTTCGGAGGCGCATACCTCGTCGGCGTTGCGGGATACCCCTCAATCGCCGGGATGGACTCCATTCACCCAGTCTTCGGGTTGGTGGTGGGTATCCTCGCCCTCGCAGCGATGATAGGGTGCTTGCTCGCAAAGCCAAGAGACCGCCCGCTTAGGTATTCGGTGACAGCGACTTTCATCCTAGTGCTGTTGGTCGGCCTGACAGCAGACAAATCGTCGATGCTCCCGCATGATACCCTCGCGACCCTCGCGTTCGGTCTCTCAATTGTTTCTGCCTTCATTGCCTTCAAGTGGAGCGCGGTACCTGTCCCCGCTATGCAAACGAACTGAAGCCGGGAGCCATCCAGATATCGGAGCGTAAACGCATTCGCGGATCAGACAAACAGCCAGTATTTCCGCGACTCCACAATCAGCTGGGAAGACTCGAAATAACGCCTTAACCCTTATAGATTAGGGGATTTGGCAGCCGTTCGTTCAAGGAAAATGAAGACCATTAACATGCTTCTTTCCGCTGTCCTTCTGGTCTCGGCGGCGATAGGAAGCTACATCCTTGCGACCGATTCATATCTGAAGTCTGCAGCGCCCACGCACGCCTACGGACTCGCTGCGTTTACTGTCATCGACCTTGTCTTGATAGTCGGCGTGTGGAGAAGGCCAAGAATAGCGATAATTGTCGCTGTCCTGCTAGGTCTTGTACAAATGGGAGCCATGGGGGGCGATGTCTTCCTCGGCACGTTGACGTTCTCCTCTAACATCACCACCGCCACAGCCTTCTCGAACTATCTCCTTGGCGATTTGGCCTTCCTGTCACTACTTGGGGTCCAGGTCGTGCTAATCCTCGTCGGAATCGCAGCCTTCGTCCTGGGGCGTAGATCTCCAGCGGTGCAGCAGGTAGCCCAAGTATCTTCATGAAAACGAGTGCCAAGAACAGGTCCGCAGTAGGAAAAGTTGCGGTGATTGTGGTGGCGGTAGTCGTCATCCTCGTCGCCGGCGTAGCGTACTACCTTACCAGCGGGAGGTCGGGGAACTCCACAACAACCACCTTAGCGCCCGAGGTCGTGCACGTCAGCATGCCCAGCGGGGTTGCCACAAACAAGTCGCTCAACTTCCAACCCGCCGATATCACACTCGTCATCGGAGTCAACAACAGTGTGACATGGACGAATGGCGACAGTGCCCCTCACACCGTCACGGCCACTTCAGTGCCGAATGGCGCTTCCATGTTCAATTCAGGGAACCTGAACTCCGGAGCCACTTTCACATACACATTCACAGTCCCGGGCACCTACAAATACGATTGCACGTACCACTTCTGGATGAATGGAATCGTGGTAGTGAAGCAGACGTCGTAGGATGACTGGCCCTTCTTATTCATCCTCCCGTAGGGCCGTTCATGGCGGAATTGCCCCACCGAAATAACATCTTGTAAGTTCGGTTGTCCTCTGTTGTCGACAACCTACGAGCGCTGCGAAATCGGCTCCGCTTTGCTTCTCGGGAACACAGCCGCTACGATAACCCCGACTACACCCAACCAGAATCCGTCATTGATGAGATCCCCGGAATACGCATATCCATTGTAGATAGAAATGTCATACAGGTAGCCTGCATAGACCCCCAATATCACGCCGCCAATCCCGCCAATCATGATTGCTAGCGCCAGGTTCATTCTACTATTCACTAGTGAGCGACTGTATTTGATAAAGCATTCGCGGCACCATCTCCCAGCTGAGTTTCATAGATTCTGATTCTAGGAAGGCAGTTACAATGGAAGCCCTGCGTAGGCTTTATGAACCGAGGAAAGAGGAAGACGAGACCGACGTCCATGAGCGACACCGACACATTCCTAAACATAGCGCTTGTATGGATTGCCATTGCCGCTGTGGGTGCCGAAATAATCTACGCATACTGGCCTCCTCTTCTCGCCCTGGTCTGGATAATCGAGAGTCTCATAGTACTGACCCTTGCTGGTCTATTCAACAGGATAAGTGGCGCTGACGCATTCGCAGGAATCGCATTTGTCTGGATTGTCCTTGCGGCTCTGAGTTCCATTGTAGTCTTCGTCTACTGGCCCCCTTCCCTCGGCCTTGCTTGGTTGCTCGAGAATTTCATAGCACTCGCTCTCGTCGGTATGACCAGGACCTCGACTGAGAAGGGGCCGTGGGTCATGGCCTCTGACGAAAGAACTCAGCGGCGCATTACCAAGGAGGTGTCACAATCAAAACGTCTGCTGACTGCGCTCATGGCCATCATGAAGCGTACCGAAGGCCTCAGCAACGCAGAGCTTGATGATCTCACCTCCGACAACTCTAGTTGGATGACAATCACAGTGATGAGAGAGCTGCTTTCGCTGGGATTGGTCGAATACCGAGTGGACCTATTTGGCAACCCGGGGCGATACACGCTGACCGACCTAGGGCGAACAATCATACAGAACATAACCGGACAGGTTGCAACAGTCAAATCGTCAGCTCAAGCACCAAAGCCGTTCTCTCCTCCCGGTCCCACGGCTCCCCCGCCTGCCGGGGCGAAACCTGAAACGAGACCAGCGCAGCCCTGAGGCATCACGCAAGGGCCTCCTGCCGTTCGCGATTGTACGATCTGGGTTGTCCCTTATGCTCGACGAGGTAGGATTAGTCTTTCGGCGCACGGCTAAAACACCGGATCGGTTCCCCTCCGGGTGCTCCTGGAAGGTCTGTTACCAGAACCAGGTAGATGGAAGGAACATGGGGGTGGAACTGCAAAAGAAAAGCCGTTCTCTCCTAATGATTCTCCGGGGAAAGATCCAGAAATGCCAGGGCTCGTCCGTCATGACACAGTGACTGAACTTTCTCTCGTCGTGTAGTACCAGAACGGGCCCACTATTCCGAACACGAAACAGAAAACATACGCCATCCAGTTGACGTTGTAGGCAGAGGCTGTGTTGAAGAACGAAGATGGAAACACAAGGGGTAGGTATACTAGTGCGAAGACGATTCCAAGACTGACTATGGTCGAGACGTACTCACCAAAGCGTTGATTTTGATATCCCGGGCGGTTACGATCTAACCATACACCGACGTTTAGGACACTGAAACCCAACACCAGTCCCAGAGAGGTGAACGTTACGGTCGAAGGTCCAAAAGAACTCTGGCCCGTGACCAGTGTGAATGCGTTCGAGGCTATCGGAACGACAAACAGCATTAGGCCGTAGAAGACGGATCTGAATCCAATGTCTTTGAGTGAGACTCTGAGACTTGTGATGAGAAAGAGGAGGAAGAGGATTGATAGGGTGACCGTAAACCCAATGCACCAGTCCACGAAGCTCTGGGATCCACCAAGGACCGCAGCATCGGGGGAAAAAACTGCCGTCACAACCCCCATCGGAAAGTGTGCTGAGTTATCGACGAGGCTGGAGTACGAGCTAGGGTTCGACCTGAACGCGAAATAGACGTAGGCATTCCCCGCCACGATTGCAAGGATGATAGCAAGCGCGAACAGGATTCCAAGGAGTCCCGCCCTCGAGAGGCCACCATTAACCAAGGCAAGACACCTGACCCTGTTATTGATAAAAAGAGTTTCTACAATGAGAAGGGCCGGACCCTTTGGGCCTATTTCGGATGTCAGACCGACTGCCTCTTTGTTTCGCCTCGAATGAGATTTCTCCCAGTGTTCCTCTGAGCCCTTCAAGCGTCATCAGGTGGCCCCGTTGCAGAGCTTCTTCTCATGGCTGCAGGGTAATGGTTTAATCATCAGGCAGGGAAGCGAGATCCAAATGGCTGAAGGCCCGGTTTCTTCATTTGTTCAGGTGGTCCTCACTCTCTCAATTGGGGGTGTTCTGCTCTATCCTCTTTACCCAGCTGTGGACGCTCTGAATCATACGCTTGCACTATTCCTTGTTCTCGCGGTTGCATTGGTCTTGGGAGCCGTGGTCATGATAGAGGTCGGTGGGTCGCAGAGGTTTGGTGGGTCGAAAAAGGGCCCTAGCCTTGCTCGAATCGCGCTCTTATTCGCGACCTGGGTCGTTCTGACCCTTGTCGTTGAGTTTCTTAGCGGTGGCTCATCCCTCCAGATTTTCGTTACTCTGGCCACCGTGGTGATTGTGGTGCTAATCGCCATCGCGATGTCCTAGATTCAGGTTTGAGGCCACGGCTCTGAATCCGGTCAACCCCTCCGCAAAGAAGTAAATGCTCGGAGCCGAGACAAGACTCTTAATTATGGGGATGGCTCCGCGAACGACGCGCACAATTGATCAAAGCATGGGAATTGGGCGTTGGAATTATCTTCTTAGCAGTATGGCTCCCCATTCTGTTCTATTCCATCGCCCATTGGAATACGCTCCCAATAGCTACCCTGCTATCAATAATAACGCTCGTAATCTTCGCACTTTTCATGGGTACCTTCCATGAACGCAAATAGATCCGAACTCATGGCGTACTCCTCGCGACCAGAGATCCAACCCGGGCCAGTGTCCCATTAATTCATCTCTCGTCCCCTGTTCGGACGTCAGACGGCCGAAGGCTTCCTCCTTGTGTACCACTTTGTCACGTCAAAGGCGTGTTTCCCTTAAATGAGTGTTCCATGCAATCCGCTCATTTGTCAACCAAGGGGTGCGAAGTCTGTGGAGGGCGTCTAAGGCCTCTGGAGGGCCAGAGCGTCTTTGCCTACTGCGAGAACTGCGGGATAGTGTACGCCCTCCGAGATAGAATGAAAGGTACTTGGGATACCGAAACGCCTGGAAAGCTCAGGGCGCAAATCGCCGGCGAGTCGAGTGGGAAAGAGGAGCCAGGCGGAGTTCCCATGGTAGAAGCTACGACTCCTGCCGAAACACCAGGTTCGTACTGGAGGTGCCCCGATTGCGACACCGAGATCCGTTCGGAAAACGATTCTGATCTGGAGTTCGCCAAAAGGGACCATATACGCGAGTATCATCCGAATAGGCCGAACGGCTAGAAGGAAAAATCAGCCACCGAACAAGAGAACTGAATACGAGAACACACTCTTGTAACTTAGGTTCGAATCTCAACACCTATCCTAATACTTCAGTCCCACTTTCCAAAACTGAGAATCGTCTCATCCGCTTAATAGCGCTAAAAATCCGCCGAAAACACGTAGAATATGTCCCTAAAGACCGAACGTGCATCCAAGTTCCCGTTCCCGAAGCTAGACCCTTCACTGAGGCAGGGAAACTTCGAAGAGGTACAACTTCCATACACACTAGAGGAAGCTATGGCCGAAGCAAGCAGGTGCCTCACCTGCGGTAACCCACTCTGTATTGATGTATGCCCGCTTCAGACGGACATCAGGGGGATGTGCGAGGCGGTCTCCCGGGGGGACTTGGCAACCGCTTATCACAGAATCAGGGAGACAAACGCTCTACTTGGCACCACGGCGAGATGCTGCCCCCAGCTGGACAGCCTCTGCGAAGCGGCCTGTCTCGTCGGGACGCAGGGGCAGCCTGTAGCGTCCGGCATGATCCAGAGGTTCGTTGCCGACTGGGAAAGGACGGTACTCCGTCAGCCTGACCCGCTCGTAATGAAGCCAACGGGGAAGAAGGTCGCCGTCATCGGGGGAGGACCGGCGGGGCTCGCAGCCGCCGAACTTCTCAGGAGATACGGCCACGAGGTTACGATTTACGAGGAACTGGAGGTCCTCGGCGGGACAGCATGGTATGGAATACCCGACTACCACCTTCCCAAGGACGTTCTGAATTACGAAGCGGAGCGGATTGTCGAGATGGGGGTCCAGGTGAAAACGGGCGTGAAGGTCGGGGAAGACATCACGCTCGAGGGGCTCAGGTCCGACAATGACGCAGTCATTATCGCGACGGGAGCGAAGGACGTGTCCAAGTTCGACACACCGGGTTCGGACCTGAGAGGGGTCTTCGATGGTTACAAGTTCCTCGAAGACGTCTTCGTCAACGGGGTGGATAGTTACCTCAATCACCCCACCTATGAGCTAGGAAAGAAGGTGCTCATAATCGGCGGCGGGGATAGCGCCCTGGACTGCGCCAGAACCGCACTTCGGTTGACCGGAGGAGATGTTACGATTGTGTACCGTAGAACAGAGGTAGAAATGCCGGTCGACGAGATACTCATCGAAGAGGGGAAGGAAGAGGGGCTGAAGCTGAGGTTCCTGATGGCACCCAAGGAGTACGCGGGTATCGACGGCCACGTGACGAAGACTGTGATGACCGTGATGAAGCTTGGGGAGATGGATTCAAGCGGGAGGAGGAGCCCTGTCCCAACGTCCGAAACAGTGGACATGGAGTGCGACTCGGTCATAATCGCCATCGGCCGGGGCCCCAATTCATACTTACAGAAGCTCGCGGGGATGAAGCTCGGATGGAAGAACGCCATCGCTATCGACGACCACTCGATGAGCTCGCTTCCCGGTGTCTTCGCCGCAGGGGATGTTGTGACAGGCGAAAGCCTAGTCGTGAAGGCAATGGGCTCGGGGAGGGATGCGGCTCAACACGCACATGAATACCTCATGATGCAGGACTCGAAGCATACGTCGCTGTACGACTATTACTTCACAAGAAGGACTTCCGGGAGATACTATCGAGAAATGCTGGACGGAAAGGAGGAGTTCTACCCTCCGCCATAGAAGGGAGCCGTCTCCGGTACCCCTGGCGTTCCATTCAGTTTATAGCGCGACCCCGGCGGACTCGGACAATTGTGTACACCAGCACTATAGTCGACGACGAGGCGCATGCCATGAAGGTAATGAGGGGAATGGAAGACGCCTTCCAGAGCAAAGACGAATCCTATTTCATCAAGGTGCTCCAGAGAGAGCCAAGCCTTGTACTTCGGGTCCACGCAGTCTGCATACTCGCCGAAGTCGGGGGGGAGAAGTCTGTGCCTGCGCTTTCAGACGTGCTCCTACGCGACCCTGACCCGCTCGTCAGGCACGAGGCGGCTTTTTCTCTCGGTCAGATTGGAGTCGCCGATGGGAACGTCGCTCTGGCCGAGGCGGTCATCAACGACAAGGACCCCATAGTGAGGCACGAGGCAGCGGCGGCTCTCGGGTCGGTGGGGAGCGCGGAGTCGGAGGAAGTTCTGACCAAGGTTCTCGCAGACAAGGACGAGATGGTAAGAAACTCAGCCAAGGCATCACTCTTCAATATCAGATTCCTCAAGCAGTACTCAACTGGTGCCACGACGAGGGAAAGAGCCCCGAGGCCATAGTTTCGAACCCTTAAGACGATGATTGGGTGCGGCTGGCCAGTTTGAGGCTGGAAGGGAAGAAAGCACTCGTCACCGGCTCATCCCAGGGGATAGGGGCGGAGATTGCAAGGCTGTTCGCAAAGGAGGGGGCTACTGTGGTCGTCAACCACAGAGCCGGGACGAAGCACTCGGAGTCCGTTCTCAACTCCATCAGGAGGGCCGGAGGCAAGGCAACCGTAATCCACGCCGATGTGTCCGACCCATCCAGTGTCGCGGGGATGTACAGGGAAATTGGGGAGAGTCTAGGGGGACTCGACATACTTGTCAACACCGCAGGCCTGGCCGACAGCACCCTCTGGAACCTGGACCTGGGCAAGATCACGCTTGAAATGTGGAAGCGAGTCTTCGCCGTGGATGCCTTTGGCACCTTCCTATGCGCCCAGGGCGCAGCCAAGCTCATGAAATCAGGTTCATCGATTGTGAACGTGGCTTCCACCCCCGCCCTCGTAGGCGATACCGAAGGGCTCGTCTACGCATCTGCGAAGGGCGCGGTAGTATCCATGACTCGGATGCTGGCCAAGATGTTGGCCCCGAGGACACGGGTTAACTGCATGGCCTTCGGTTCCTTCGATACGACCTGGGTCGAGTGGCTGAGCGGCGACCAGAAGGAGTCTTACAGGAAAGCGATCCCATTGGGGCGATTCGGGAGGCCGCGAGAGGCAGCCGAACTCGCGCTTTTCTTGGCGAGCGACGAGGCCAGCTTCATCACCGGCCAAGTAATCGTAATTGACGGCGGAGAAGCACTTCGCTAGTCCCCGCCGGTTGACTCGCCGGCCGCGGCGTAAAGTCCGCCCTCCTCGTCTATCTTGGCCAGTGCTGCGTCGACCCCATCGGTCTCCTCCACCACACCGCGCTCGATTGCCTTCTCCCAGAGGCCGATGTAGATCTCGAGTCCTTCCTTTACCTGCTCGGGCCTGTCTTCTTTTGTCCTCTCCAGCTCTTCAATGTAGGTCCGAACGTCCTTCATCCTCTCGGTCAAAGAATCCTTGCCTCTCCCCCAACTGACGAAAGGTACGCCCTGTACCCTAACTTCGCCATCGCCCTCAGCACCTCACTTTCATCCTCTTCTGAAGTATTGACGAACACGGACGGCCCGGTCTGCATGGAGTAGTATGCCTTGAGACCCTTTTCACGCAACTCCTTCACTTTGCGGATTATTCGGAGGGAGTCCTCCGTCATTATTATCAGCCCGCTGTCCCCAGTCATGGTGAGGCTGTGTAGTTCGAGGGTATCCTTTTCCGCAAGCCTTCCGACTGCGTCCAAGTCGCCTGCCAGTATCGCCCTCTCCATCTCGTCGCACCTCTTCTGGGCCGTCTGAATTCTGGTCTTGAAGAAGGGCGAACTGATCACCTCCTTATGAGCGTCCTCTGTCTTAACGGGAGACGGCAAGGGAATGATCACCATCCGGAGATCGAGGTCCTTCGCGTCCGCGAACCTTTCCGAGTAGGTGCTCTCGTCGTCCTTCCCTGCGTACAACCGTGAGAAACCTCCCACGATAGACCTAGACGCTGACGCGGCAAATAGCCGGGCCGTCCTCGAAAGCCTCTGAAGGTCAGGTTCCTCCCCCACGAGGAGCCTATGGCAGAGAAGAGTAAGCGCGGCCCCGGCCGATGATGAATATCCTATCCCCTTCGCCTTCGAATGGGGGAGGTTGCGGCTGTCGATCCTGAAGTCTGTCACGTCCTTCGACGGGTTGAATCTCGAAACAATGGCCCGGAGTCTCTCGTTGGCCGACTCGTTTGATTTTCCCTCCGTGAAGACCCCTCCTTTCCTGCCATCTGTGATTCTCGCTTCGGTCTTCATGGAGGTGGTGTTCACCGAGATGCTGTCGTGATATGGCAGCCTGAGGTTCCAGTCTCTCAGCCCGTGATACTTGACAAGTGCCTGCATCGTGTAAGCGACCGCCCTGTACTCCTTCATCCTATGCCACCTCTATCTCAAGCCTGCCCACGGTGTCCGGATTCTTGAGTTCCCGGACCATCTCCCTCGGGATATCCCTTGCGGCCGCATCCGCGTTTATTGCGAGGGTCCTGTCACTGACGTAATCGCTCTTCCGTATGACGATGTCGTGGGGATGAGAGAGTTCCAACCTCGGGTCCCCTTCCGCCTTCACAGTGAACGCATGGGTGCCGACGAGCAGGCGGATTGTTACCCCGGACCCCTTCCTCCTTAGCCCTTCTTTGAGTTGCTTGTCCAGCTGGGCACATCCCGCTGATGCGCCTACGCCGACAATGCAATCCCCTTTGGGGGTAAGATAGTCTTCGGTGGTCACTTCTATGGTTGTGGGATGCGCTGACCTCACCATGGGGTGCCCCCGGAAGGTGACGACCGCCTTGGCCTTTCTGGACATTACGACTCTTTCAATCTCCGAGCGCCATTACACCTCCCTCTGAAGTCCGTTGCAGTAAGGGCACCTCTCCACCCCGATCTGCACCGGGGTTGAGCAGAAAGGGCAGAATCTGTGCCCCTCGGGGGGCTGTACCGGCCCCGGGCTCTCCGAAACGAAGAACCCCATTATCATCATGATGACGCCCGCGATGCCGAAGGGGAGGCTCCAGAAATATACGAAGGGGAGCTCCAGGAGGTAGAACCCTGCCCCCATGGCGGCCACCAATAGTCCCCCGAATACGAGCTGAGGGCGCATGCCCTTCGCTTCCAGGTAAGGCCTTTATAGTTTCGAAAGGTTACAAGTCGCAATTCTTCATGACGACCGAGTACGAGCAGCTTCTTTCAAAGATGGTAAGCGAACGGAAGGCGAAGCTGTCCGAACTCGCAGGGAAGAAGGGGAAGGAAAAGGAATGGGCAGCGCTGATGTCCGACATACGCCTTCTTGAGGTAGAGCTCCAGCGCTACCAGCAGGGCATGGCTATCTTCAGGAGCAAGAGCCTCCCTAAGGAGGGCCGATGGGGCAAACCCGAGACCGAAGAGAACAAGGAAACAGAAGCATAAGCAATTTGACGCTACTTCTCTCGGAAAGAGACGTCGAGAGTCTCATCAACATGAAGGAGGTTGTCTCCTCTGTGGAGGAGGCTTTTAGGCGCGAAGGGATGGGCGACGTTTCAAACTCCAGGCGTACTAGGTCGCGGGGGTCAGCCGCTGTCCTTAGCGTGATGCACGCCACCCTCCCTTATCTTGGGAGAGGAGGGCTAAAGGCGTACATGTCTTCCAGGGCAGGGACGAAGTTCGCGCTCCTGCTCTTCGACACGAACGACTCGAGCCTCTTGGCCGTAATGGGTGCAGACATCATCGGAAGGTTCAGGACCGGTGCCGCCTCGGGGGTCGCTACGAAGTACCTGTACGGGAAACCCACCGGGAGCTTGGCGGTGTTCGGCTCCGGTAAACAGGCGCTGACCCAGGTTCTCGCCATGAAAGAGGTCATGACTCTGGAGGAGGTCAGGGTATGGAGCCCCACCCCCGAGCACAGGCTAGCTTTCACCCAAAAGCTGAGGACCTTCGGGTTCGATTCTAACGCCTTTGATTCTCCTGCCACAGCCCTCAAAGGCGCAGAAGTCGCGACCGCCATCAGTTCTTCGAAGCAACCATACCTGACCGAAGATGTAATACAGAATGTAATGCACCTCAACTTAGCAGGGGGGAACCTACCCGATCACGCCGAGCTCACCGCTGCCGGGGTAGGCTCCTTCAACACCATAGTTGTCGACGACATTGCTCAAGCGAAGACCGAATACGGCGATCTGATCCAAGCCGCCAGAGATGGGATCTTCTCCTGGGAGTCGGCAGTCGAGCTAGGGACCGTCATTGCCGGCAAAATGAGGCCCCAAGGCAAGACCATGTTCAAATCGGGGGGTGCGGCCCTCGAGGACGTGGCTGTCGCAAGCATGATCTACGATAGGGCGATGAAATCATCCGCTTCCTACCCGACCGTCGAGCTTGTCTGATCAGCTACATCGGGGGCATTCCGCCCATTCCACCCATCCCTCCGCCTCCTCCTGGAGGCATGGGCGGGGCCTTCATCTTGCTGGCGGCTATGACGTCGTCGATCCTGAGGATCATCGACGCCGCTTCTGTGGCTCCGCGGAGTATCTGTAGCTTTACGGCAAGCGGCTCCCAGACAGACTTTACGTACATATCCGCCACTTTGCCGTTCAGCGCGTCAACACCGTACCACTTCCCCTCTTTGCCGTGCCTCGCTCTGAGGTCGACCTGCGTGTCGATGGGGTCCATCCCTGCGTTCTCGGCCAATGTCAGCGGGATGCTCTCCATGGCGTCTGCGAACTTCAGGGCTGCGAGCTGCTCCCTCCCGGAGAGCTTCTGAGCCCAGTTCCTGAGCTGGAACGAGACCTCTTCCTCGGGGGCGCCCCCTCCCGCGACTACTGCTGGGAGTTCGACCACGTCCTTGGTCACCATCAGAGCGTCGTGAAGGGCCCTTTCGGCTTCGTCGACTATCCTCTGGGTCCCTCCCCTGACGAGGATTGTCACGGCCTTCGGGTTCTTGCACCCTTCGACGAACACCCATTTGTCCTCTTCCAGCTTCCTTTCTTCTACGAGCTTGGCGTAGCCCAAGTCCTTGCTCGTAAGGTCGTCGAGGTTGGTGACAATTCGCGCTCCGGTGGCCTTCCCGAGCTTCGTCATGTCGCTCTCCTTGACCCTCCTAACGCCCAAGATACCCGCCTTCGCGAGGAAGTGCTGGGCGAGATCGTCAATTCCCTTCTGACAGATGAGGACGTTTGCCCCCGCCGCCTCGACCTTTTCCACCATCCCCTTCAGTATGCTTGTTTCTTCGTCCATGAACTTCTGCATCTGGTCAGGGTCGTTGATGCGTATCTCTGCCGAGAACTCCGTCTTTTCTATCTCCAGAGCCGAGTTCACGAGAGCTATTTTCGCTTCGTCGATTCTCCTCGGCATGCCGGAGTGTACCACCTCCTTATCGAGCACGATGCCTTGGACCAGCTTCGTGTCAGTAAGCGCCCCCCCGGCCTTCTTCTCAACCTTCACGTTGTCGATGTCCACTTTGTAGCCGCCTTCCCGCTTATCAGCGACTTCCAGGACGGCGTCGACAACGATTCCTGATAGGTGAGGCGAGTCTTCGTTGACGAGCTTCGTAAGCATGCTCGTGTTGGCGACCTTCAGTAGCTCCCCCCTGTTCGTAGGGTCGATCTTTTCCGCGATCTCCTCGAGGATCTTCTGGGCCTTCTCTGCTGCTCTCGAGTAACCGTCAACTACTACTACTGGGTGGACGTCCTTGTTTATCAGGTCCTCTGCCTTCTCCAGAAGTGCCCCGGCGACCACAACCGCCGACGTCGTGCCATCACCCACTTCGTTGTCCGTCGCCTTGCTGATCTCTACCATCATCTTGGCTGCTGGGTGCTGCACGTCCAGTTCCTTCAACATGGTGGCGCCATCATTCGTGATCGTGACGTCCCCCATGGAGTCCACGAGCATCTTGTCCATCCCCCGCGGGCCAAGCGAAGTCCGTACGACTTCAGCGATGAGCTTCGCAGCGGAAATGTTGTTCCTTTGAGCCTCTCTGCCTCTGGACTCGCCAGAACCCTCCTTCAGAATTATCACGGGTTGTCCTGCCGCTGACATACGAATCTGGACGGTATACAACCGATGGGGGTATATATGAATTCCCCGTGTCAGAGGCTCTGCTTCACGCCAAGGATTTTGAATCGAAACCCGGAAACCGTTTAAGATTGACCCTGCGAACCGTCGGAGGCTGGTCTAGAACATGAGTGCAGAGGCTGAAAAGAACGCGGGGAAGTGCCCGGTCGTGCATGGGGCAACGAACCTCGGAATGCTGTCGAATAGCGCGTGGTGGCCGAACCAGCTGAACCTCAGGATTCTCCGGCAGAACTCGTCTCTGTCTGATCCGATGGGAGAGTCCTTTAGCTATGCTGAAGAATTCGAAAAGCTCGACTTCAGATCTCTGAAGAGGGACCTTCAAACACTGCTGTACGACAGCCAGGACTGGTGGCCGGCAGATTTCGGCCAATATGGGGGACTCTTCATACGTATGGCGTGGCACTCAGCGGGCACTTACCGTGTCGGCGATGGTCGCGGGGGCGCTGGTTCCGGGCAACAGCGCTTCGCACCGCTCAATTCCTGGCCGGACAATGTGAACCTCGACAAGGCGCGCCGACTTCTTTGGCCGATCAAGCAGAAGTACGGCAACAAGATTTCCTGGGCTGACCTCATTATTCTCGCGGGCAACGTCGCCCTCGAATCGATGGGCTTCAAGACCTTCGGCTTTGGCGGCGGGCGCCCGGACGTCTGGGAGCCTGACGAGTCCGTCTACTGGGGCAAGGAGGAGACCTGGCTCGGCGACAAGCGCTACACGGGCGACAGGGAGCTCGAGAATCCTCTCGCCGCCGTGCAGATGGGCCTCATCTACGTGAATCCGGAAGGGCCGAACGGTAATCCGGACCCGCGCGCCGCAGCGAGGGACATTCGGGAGACCTTCAAGCGCATGGCAATGAACGACGAGGAGACGGTCGCGCTCATCGCCGGCGGACATACCTTCGGCAAGACCCATGGTGCGGGAGATCCGAAGCTGGTTGGCCCTGCACCGGAGGCCGCCCCAATCGAGGAGATGGGCCTCGGCTGGAAGAGCAGGTTTGGTACCGGCAAAGGAAAGGACGCAATCTCGGGTGGCCCTGAAGTCACCTGGACCAGGACGCCGACGAAGTGGAGCAACAACTTCTTCGAGAACCTTTTCGGCTATGAGTGGGAGCTCACGAAGAGTCCCGCCGGAGCGTATCAGTTCAGAGCGCAAGGGGACTCAGCTACGATTCCTGATGCCTTCGACCCATCCAAGCGTCAGGCACCAATGATGCTAGTGACGGACCTAGCTCTACGGATCGACCCGGTTTATGAGAAAATCTCACGGCGCTACTACGAGCATCCGGATGAGTTTGCGGATGCGTTCGCCCGGGCGTGGTTCAAGCTCACTCATCGCGACATGGGTCCCCGCACACGCTATCTGGGACCCGAGGTCCCAAGGGAGGATCTGATCTGGCAAGACCCGGTTCCCGCCGTCGATCACAAACTGATCGACGCCAAGGACATTGAAGTTCTGAAGGCCAGAATCTTGGCCTCCGGCCTGACCGTATCTCAACTGGTCTACACTGCATGGGCATCGGCGGCCACTTTCCGCGGCTCCGACAAGCGCGGCGGAGCGAACGGGGGACGCATCCGCCTTGCGCCGCAGAAGGACTGGGAGGTCAACCAGCCCGCCCAGTTGGCCAAGGTTCTGAGAATCCTAGAAGGCGTACAGGGGGCGTTTAACACCGCTCGGCACGACGGAAAGAGGGTGTCGCTTGCCGACTTAGTCGTCCTCGGTGGCTGCGCGGGCGTGGAGCAGGCAGCAAAGAGGGCCGAGCACGACGTGACCGTCCACTTCCTGCCGGGGCGCACAGATGCGTCACAGGACCTAACCGACGTGGAGTCCTTTAGCTATCTCGAACCGGTTGCGGATGGCTTCCGCAACTATCTCAAGACGAAATTCACAGTGCCGGCAGAAGAGCTTCTCATCGACAGGGCGCAGCTGCTGACACTGGCTGCACCCGAGATGACCGTCTTAATCGGCGGCATGCGCGTCCTCAACACAAACTACGCAGAGTCGCAGCATGGCGTCTTTACGAAGCGGCCGGAGACGCTGACCAACGACTTCTTCGTGAACCTGCTGGACATGAGGACAGAATGGAAAGCGACCACCGATGAGAATGTGTTCGAGGGACACGACCGCAAGACGGGCGAATTGAAGTGGACGGGCACCCGCGTCGACCTGGTCTTCGGTTCGAACTCCGAACTACGAGCCCTTGCCGAGGTCTATGGCTCTGCCGACGCAGAAGCCAAGTTCGTGGGTGATTTCGTGCTCGCCTGGAACAAGGTGATGAACGCGGACCGCTTCGACCTTAGGCGACCTGGCGTTAGACCAGTAGGGCCTTCGGGCCGATGAGAGGAGGGATACGGACTTGTCTCCCAAGTTCTCGCCGAGAGCCTTGACGAAGGAGACGTGAATAAATAGTTCCAGTCGAGGGCGAGTCGAGTCTTTGAAGGCCACCATGTCTAGGCTCAGCAGGGAGCAGGCGAGGGAGCTCCTTGCCCGGCTTGACTCTTCCGTTGGGAACGCAAGAGGCAGGTCAGCGAGAGAAGCCATCGTCAAGCTCCTCAACTCCTCAGTCCCGAGCTACACCTGGGTAGGAATCTACGCAGTCGAAGGGAAGGACCTCGTACTTGATGCCTGGGCTGGTCCCGCGGCCACCGAGCACACAAGGATACCCATCGGGAAGGGAGTGTGCGGCTTCGCCGCGAAGGCCGGGAGGACGGAGATTGTCTCGGATGTCAGCAAAGACCCAAGGTACCTCCAGTGCTTCATGTCCACGAAGTCGGAGATCGTCGTCCCCGTATTCAATGAGAACTCGGTCGTGGGGGAGATAGATATCGATGGGGACCAGCTAGACGCATTCTCCTCCCTCGACAGAGAGTTCCTTGAAGCAGTGGCGAAGAAGGCGGCGAGCCACTGGACTCCGTAGGCCAATAACATATGTTATAATCCTTATATACGGTAAAAGGGTGCTGCGGCTCGTTCATGAAACTTGAGATAAAAGACCTTCATGCTTCGGTAGAAGGGAAGGAGATCTTGAAGGGGGTCGACCTGACCATCGGCCAAGGAGAGACTCATGCCCTCATGGGTCCCAACGGGTCCGGCAAGAGCACGTTGGCCTACACTCTGATGGGCCACCCAAAGTACCAGGTCACATCCGGCCAGGCAACGATAGACGGAGAAAGCATACTGAGCCTCACACCGGACAAGAGGGTGAAGAAGGGCCTCTTCCTCGCGTTCCAGTACCCCGTCAGCGTCCAGGGAGTGAGTATGTTCTCCTTCCTGCGCGCTGCCTACAACAACTCCAGGCCTGCGGGCTCTGATCCCCCCACCATATTCGAGTTCAAAGAGACCGTCGCGGAGAAACTGAAGATGCTCAGTATGGACGAGGCTTTCTTGAACCGCTACTTGAACGAGGGGTTCTCGGGGGGCGAGAAGAAGAGAGCGGAAATCCTACAAATGGCGCTCATGCAGCCCAAGTTCGCGATCCTTGACGAGACTGACTCTGGGCTCGATATAGATGCGCTGAGAATCGTGGCCGAAGGGATCAACAAGGTGTCAGGCCCCCAAACAGGGTCCCTGCTCATAACCCACTACCAGCGCATTCTGAAGTATGTGAAACCCCAGTTCGTACACGTCATGTACCAGGGTCGGATAATCGAATCGGGTGGGGAGGAACTTTCGAGGCTGCTCGAAGAGAAAGGCTACACCTGGATCAAGGGCTACAAGGAGGAAGAGCAGGTGGCCCCCTCCGTCCCATAAACCCTTTTAACGAGGAAAATAACCTATGTTATATTCGAGCGTGAGACGCGATTGAGCTCAAAAACAGACATCATAACCGAAGATTACAAGGAAAAGTACGGCTTCAGCGACCCTGTCGAAACATACGCCATTCAGGGGATCAAGGGCCTGAGCGAACGGGTGGTCCAGGAGATTGTGCGCCTCCACGACGAACCGGCCTGGATGGAGCAGATCCGGATGAAGGCTCTGAAGCACTTCCTCAACATAAAGCCCCCGGCATGGGCCCCTGACCTGGCTGACATCGACTTCCAGAGTTTCTATTACTACGCGCGCCCCACGGCAAAGGCTGCCGACTCCTGGGATCAGCTCCCTGAATACATCAAACGGACCTACGACAAACTCGGGATTACAGAGGCTGAGAAGAAGTTCCTGGCCGGCGTCGGTGCTGTCTACGAATCAGAGGCGGTCTACCATAGCATACAGGGGGAACTCCAGAAACAGGGGGTCGTCTTCACAGACACAGTCACCGCTCTGAAGGAGTACCCTGACATAATGAAGAAGTATTTCGGCACGGTCGTCCCCTATCAGGACAACTACATCGCCGCTCTCCAGACTGCCGTTTGGAGCGCAGGGTCCTTCGTCTATGTCCCGGAGGGGGTCAAGGTCCCAATGATACTCCAAGCTTACTTCAGGATAAACGAGAAGAGGATGGGACAGTTCGAGCGCACCCTGATAGTAGCCGAGCCCTACAGCGAGGTCAGCTACAATGAGGGATGTTCGGCGCCTGTGTACTCGGCCCAGTCGCTGCACTCGGCGATAGTGGAGATAGTCGCAAGAAAGGGATCTCTGGTCAAGTACACGACGCTTCAGAACTGGTCGAGGGACGTGCTCAACTTGGTTACGAAAAGGGCCCACGCCTACGAGGACGCCACGGTCTCGTGGGTGGATTTCAACGGGGGATCGAAGCTTACCAGAAAGTACCCGTCGGTCTATCTTCTTGGGCCGCGTTCTAAGGCCGATATCATTTCGGTGGCCTACGCCGGGCCAGGTCAGGTGCAGGACACGGGCGCCAAGGCGATCCACCTTGCGAAGGACACGACCTCAAAGATAATCTCCCGTTCTGTCTCGAAGGGGGGAGGGCACACCGCTTACCGTGGGCTCCTCCACATAGCGAAGGGGGCGAAGAACGTGAAGTCCACGGTCCGTTGCGACGCTCTGCTCGTGGACCCGATTAGCACCACCGCAACCTATCCATACATGGAGATTCAGGAGGACGACGCCACGGTGACCCACGAAGCGAGCGTCGGGAAGGTCGGAGAGGAGCAGCTCTTCTACCTGATGTCGAGGGGGATATCGGAAGGGGACGCGCTGAGCATGGTGGTAAACGGATTCATGGAACCCTTCGCCAAGGAGCTTCCGATGACCTACGCAGTGGAATTCAACCGCCTGATGTCCCTCGAAATGACTAACGCGGTCGGCTAGGGGCCGGCACGGGAGAGTCTGACTATCTTGTCCCAGACGGCGGTGTCGTCTTTCGACGAAGACCTGGTCCGGGCGATATCGGCTTCCCTTGAGGAGCCCTCGTGGCTCACAGAGTCGAGGCTAGAGGCGTTCAGGCAGTTCACTTCGCTCCCTCCCGAGAAGAACCCGTTGTACACAAAGTACGTCAGCACGTTCCAGTTCCCCCTGGAGCGCTTCGCCATCGTCCCGGGGCGGACACCCATAGACTTCAGGAGCTTCTTCGGGGAGTACCTGACGGGGAAGGAGACCGACATACTCCTGCAGGGTAACGAGACCCAGGTTCACGCGGAGCTCAGCTCGGACACGGCCTCAAAGGGGGTCGACTTCATGTCATTCCATGAAGCGCTGACGGAAGACGAGGCAAGGGTCAGGGCCCTCGTCGAAGGGAGGTTGGTCAAGTCAGAGAGTGACAAGTTCGCCGCGTTCGTCAATGCGTTCTTCAATGGTGGGACCTTCGTAAGGGTGCCCGAGGGGGTCGCCCTGGGCAGGCCCCTCCGCAGGATGCTGTTGCTCGAGTCCCCCAAGACCTCCATCGTAGAGCAGAACTTCATAGTCGCCGAGCAGGAGGCGAAAATAGTCTTCCTCGAGGAGCTCTATTCGAAGGAGATTTCGGTCCCTGCCTTAGTCGCTTCCACAACGGAAATACTTGCTAGGCCCAACTCGCACGTCGACTTCTCATCCATTCAGCTTCTCAACGAGCAGACGGCCCACGTGTCCAACAGGGCGGTCGAAATGACAAACGATTCACGCGCCACGGTGAGTGCTCTGTCCTTGGGGGCCTCCGTGTCCCGGTCAAGGACGAACTTTCTTCTCAATGGGAGGGGTTCATTCGCCGAGGGATTCGAGATATTCTTCACAGACGCGAAGCAGAGATACGACTACGAGACAAACCTGATCCACAACTCCCCCGACTCGACAGGCTCTGCCCAGGCCAGGGGGGTTCTCAAGGGAGAGTCCCAGTCAATCTTCAAGGGTATGATCAAGATTGTAAACGCAGCGAAGAACTCGAAATCATACCTTGCACACCACGCCATGATCCTAGAGAGAACAGCGAAATCCGACGGTGTGCCAAGCCTCGAGATCGACAACAACGAGGTAAGGGCGACCCACTCGGCGTCAGTCGCCCAGATAGACGAAGAGCAGCTGTTCTACCTCATGGCGAGGGGGCTCGCGTCCGACGAGGCACGGAAGATGGTCGTCCTCGGTTTCTTCGAACCTGTCCTGTCGAGGGTGCCGATTGAGCAGACCAGAGAAGGGGCGAGATTCATGATAGAGGGCAAGTGGGAAGGGGAGAGACGCAGGCTCATCGACAGGGAGGCCCTCCTCGCAGCTACAGGGGAACTCACTCCCGAGGTCAAGGAATCCGAAGACATATTCGAGAGGCACTACAAATATCGCTGATGGGAGAATTGGAGGAGTTCATCCCGGCCATGAAGGTCGCAGACCTCGCCGAAGGCACCATGTCTGCCGTCGACCTGAAGGGCGCTCACATTCTCCTTTCAAAGATAGGAGGAGAAATATTCGCTGTAAGCGGCATCTGTACCCATGAAGAGACAGACCTCGCCCTGGGATTTGTCCTCGAAGACAGAGTGGTCTGCCCGCTACATCTTTCGCAGTTCGATCTGAGGACGGGTCAGGTCATGAATCCACCCGCCGAAATTCCACTTCAACGCTTCAATGTTAAAATAGAGGGAGAGACAATTTTTGTCGAAGTCTGAGGGGGTTCTCTGAAGATTGCTCAAGACCGAGGTACTCGACATCGAAAAGGTCAGGGCCGACTTTCCGATCCTAAACCGTACGGTCCACGGGAAGAGGCTGGTATATCTCGACAATTCTAACACGACTCAGAAGCCGAAGGCTGTGATAGACGCACTTGTCGACTACTACTCCAGGCACAACTCGAACGTCCATAGGGCTGTCTACGCCCTAGCGGAAGAAGCCACCGAGTCCTACGAGGGGGCAAGGCGGAAGGTCGCAGGGTTCGTCGGCGCTGCGGCAAGGGACCTGGTCTTCGTGAGGGGAACGACCGAGGCGACCAACCTGGTTCGCTTTGCATGGGGCGATACGAACGTGAAGAAGGGGGACCTGCTCGTCTGCACACTGATGGAGCATCACAGCAACATCGTTCCTTGGCAGCTGCTTGCGAAGAGCAAGGGGGCTACGCTGAAGTTCGTCGGGGTGCGACCCGACGGTACTCTCGACATGGAGAGCTTCGAGAGCCTTCTTAAGGAATCCCCGAAGCTGGTCGCTGTCACGCACTGTTCCAACGTGCTGGGTACGATAAACGACGTCGCGAAGATCTGTGCCAAGGCAAGCGACGCCGGGGCAACCACGCTTGTAGACGGGGCACAGTCTGTCCCGCACATGCCGGTCGACCTCAAGACGTTCAGGCCGGACTTCTACGCCTTCTCTGGACACAAGATGCTCGGGCCCACGGGAATCGGCGCGCTAATCGCAAAGAAAGGACTCCTGGAAAAGATGGAGCCATTCCAAGGCGGAGGGGAGATGATAAGGGAGGTCTTCCTTGATCACTCGACTTGGAACGATGTCCCCTACAAGTTCGAAGCGGGGACGGTCAACGTAGCGGACGCTATCGGCCTGGGCGCAGCAGTTGAGTATCTCACGAACCTTGGCATGGCCAAAGTCAGGGAGCACGAGGTCAAGCTTCTTGACTACGCGCTGCAAACCCTGGGGGAGGTGAAGGGGTTCCACCAGTACGGCCCACTCGATCTCAGGAAGAGGGCAGGGGTGATCTCGTTCAACTTTGCAGACGTGCACCCCCATGACCTTGCTACCGTCCTCGATGAAGAGGGAATCGCCATCCGCTCAGGGCACCACTGCGCTCAGCCTCTGATGCGGTGGCTGGACGTCACGGCGACCAGCAGGGCCAGCTTCCACGTTTACAACTCCTACGACGACGTCGACACGCTAAAGGCGGGCCTTAAGAAAGCGGGTGGCATCTTCAAGGTATGAGCAGCGCTGACATATACCGCGAGCTAATCCTCGACTATTACAGGAACCCGAGAAACTTCGGGAGACTAGAGAAGTTCGACATAGACGCCAGAGACACCAACCCTCTCTGCGGCGACGAGGTCGAGATTCAGATAAAGGTGGGGGAAGGTCAGAACATCGAAGACATCAAATTCGTGGGCAAGGGGTGCGCCATAAGCCAAGCCTCGGCTTCGTTGCTGACGGAGCTGGCGAAGGGGAGGCAACTCGACTGGGTGAAGCAGGTGACGAAGGAGGACATCTTCAAGATGCTCGGCAACCCCGACCTCGGCCCATCGAGGGTCAAGTGCGCACTGCTTGGTCTGAAGGTGCTCAAGACGGGCGTCTATGGCTATCTGGGGGCTCATTATGAGGACCCCGATGGTCCCAACCCGTTGGCTTAGAGTTCGCCAGCGGGAGGTCAGCCTAGTGAACTGGAGACTGGATATGGCAAGGGGGCCACTGGACGTTGCTCTACTCCTTGTCTAACATTTCTGGTCCGATCCTTTCGGCCGAACGGGACTTACAGTGTCCGAGTCCCAACCACGCTGGTGAAGGAGTTCAGACATTCGCCCCGTCTTTTCTGGGCACCTTCCCCGAAAGGACGTGTCTCCTCAGAAGCTGGATACCCAGCGCCGGATCTACCCCCTTCGGGCAGACGTAGGAACAGGATCCTGCGAAGTGGCACCTCCACACGCCGTGAGGAGTGTCCAGAGCCTTCAGCCTGAGTTCTCCCCCTTCGTCCCTCTCATCGACCAAGTACCTGTACGCCTGGGCGAGCGCCTGCGGTCCTGGGAACAACTCGTCGGTCGCCACTGTCGGGCATGACGACGTGCAGAGCCCGCACTTGATGCAATACGTGAATTGCAGCACCTTTTCCAACTCCTCGGGCTTCATGATGAACTCGCCCGTGGGATTGTCCTGTTCCCTAGTATTCGAACTGACAAGGTGGGGCATCACCCCTTTGTGCCTGTTGAAGAAAGAGTCTAGGTCCACTACAAGGTCCTTGATAATCGCGAAGTTGTCCATTGGCTGGGCCGTGAGCCTCTCTCCTCGAAGCTCTTCCACCTGGGTGTAGCACGCCAGCCTCGGCTTCCCGTTGATCTTCATGCCGCACGACCCGCAGGACGCCTGTCTGCAGGAGAACCTCAGCGCTATAGAGTGATCAATGTAGTCTCTGGCGTAGAGCAGCGCGTCGAGCACCGTCATTCCCTCCCTCCTAGGGACAGAGTATTCGACGAACCTCGGTTTCGTGTCGGCCAGAGGATCGAACCTCTGAACTGCCAGCCTCAGGTCGGTCATGCCGCCGCCCCTCCGAATATGGCCAGGATTATCGTCCTCGTCCCGTAGCCGGAAGAAGCAACGATGGCGATGGCGGTTCCGATATCGACCCACGTCCCCCAGGAGGCAGTCTGCTTCCACTCGTGAAGGATTATTCTGACTCCGTTGAATCCATGGACGAGGACGACGACGAGCAGCGCCTCAAGGAAGAGGGCATAAAGCCCGCTGCTGTAGATCGAGAGTATGTTCCCGAACGAGATGGCCGTCGCATAGGGAACAAGGACCCCCTGCATCAGCAGGTGAACTGAAACAAGGATGACAGCCGCCACCGCAGTCGCGTACTGCACAAGCATGAGTCTTGATTCTCTCATCTTCTCACCCGAATAATATCAGCCAGGCCCAAGCAGCCCCGATGATCGCTGCAGCTATCGCAATCCACACGAGGTATCGTTGGAATGCATTCATTGACTTGGGCCTGTAGGGGTATTCGATGGCCGACGGTTTCCTGAAGATCAGCCCGAACTCCGAAAGGATCAGCCTAATGCCGTTCATTCCGTGGAAGAAGACTATCAGCACCACCAGCACAAGAATCAGGTGGCCGAAAGAGTTCTCCACAATCCCGGAGATGAACGACCAGCTCGACTCGCTGGGCCCCGTCCCGATTGGGCCGCCGACGAAGAAGCTAGTGTCTCCGAGGTGCCCGAGGACGTAAAGCAGGATCGCCACCCCGGTCACCCTTTGAAAGACGTAGGCCCATCTCTCCAGGTTGTAGTGGTATGGGTTCAGCCAGCCCCATACGCCCCTCCTGTTCTTCGCCTGTGCAGGCTCCTTGGACCCCATCGTTTCTCTCTCGCTCCATTCCATTGTAAAGATTGCTAGTAGTGCCTCTCCGCTGGCTGGAACTTCGTGATGCTAACAGTGGAATAGTCCAACCTCGGCCCGTCAGGCCCAGGATAGGCTAGCGTGTGTCTTAGCCAGTTCTTGTCGTCCCTCTCGGGGTAGTCCCTCCTGAAGTGTGCCCCTCTTGACTCCGTCCTCGCCAGAGCCCCGGCGACCACCACTTCGGCCACGACGAGCATGCTCTCCACCTCGAGGACGTCGCTCAGGTTTGTATTGTAGATTCTGCTCTTGTCTTCGCAGTGGTGGAAGTCCTTCTCCTTCAACTCCCTTATGGACCTGAGCGCCTCAGAGAGTCCCTCACCCGTCCGGTAGACGAAAGCGCCCTTGTCCATCACTTTCTGTAGGGAGTCCCTCACCTCGTAGGGGTTCGTTCCCCCTTTCCCGTGGAATATCTCATCAAAAATCCTTCTTTCTTCAATCATCGCCTGCTCCGCTTCTGAGGTTACGCTTGACTTGCCGGCGGCGTACTTGGCCGCCTCGGCCCCCGTTATCTTCCCCCAGACCAGGCACTCGGCCGTTGAATTCGCTCCAAGCCTGTTGGCCCCATTTATGCTGACGCAGGCAGCCTCTCCGGCGGCCCAGAGCCCTCTCAGCTTGGTAGCGCCGTCTATGTCCGTGTCGATGCCCCCCATGACGTAGTGGCAGACGGGGCGAACTGGGAGCGGCTTCTCCACTGGATCAATGCCTCTGAACTTTATCGCTATTTCCCTGATTTGGGAGAGCCTTGACTTGATCTTCTCGGCGCCTATGGGAGACAGGTCGAGGTCCAGATAATCGAGCCCCGAGTGCTCGTCTTTCATCCCCCTCCCATCTTCTATCTCGGTCATCATCGCTCTGGAGACCACGTCCCTAGAAGCGAGCTCGAGCTTCTCCGGCGCGTACTTCTTCATGAAGCGCTCGCCGTCTTTGTTGAGGAGTACTCCCCCCTCCCCCCTTACTGCTTCAGTGATTAGTATCCCCGAGGGGATGAGCCCAGATGGGTGGAACTGAATGAACTCCATGTCTTTCAGGGGTAAACCGGCCCTGAACGCACAGGCCATTCCGTCTGGGGTGGAGCTGTAAGCATAGGTGGCGAAGCTGTACAGGCGCCCCGAGCCCCCCGTGGCGATAATCCCCGCCTTCCCGAGTATCCTGGCGAAGCCCCCAGTCCTCATCTCGATGACGGTGACCCCTTTGAACTCCCCGGAGTCGGAAAGGACCGAAGTAACGAACCATTCTTGGTAGAAGTGGATGTTGTCGTACTTCGTGGCCGTGTCGTAGAGCGTCTGCATCTCGAAGAATCCCACCTTGTCCTCCGCAAACGTCGCCCTCGGGTAGCTGTACCCACCGAACCACCGCTGGGCTATCTTCCCGTCCTCCCTCCTGCTCCAGGGGAGGCCCCAGTGCTCCAGCTGGTAGATTTCCTGCGGCATGATTCTGACAAACCTCTCGACGGCGTCCTGGTCGGCTAGGTAGTCCGAACCCTTCACCGTGTCGAAGGCATGGGACTCGAGCGAATCTCCAAGCTCAGGGTACAGTACCGCGGCTGTCCCCCCCTCAGCACTGACCGAGTGAGCCCGCATGGCCTGGACCTTCGTGATTACTGCGATGTCCGCCTTCCCTTCGCTGACGCGCGCCGCCTCTATCGCGGCCCTCAGGCCCGCTATTCCTGACCCGACTATTACAAGGTCGTGCCTAAGGGTCTCAACCAAGCGGATGCTCGTTTGCTGGGCCGCCCCCGACGGTTCTTAGGTTTTCCTTCGGGAGCCTTCCCCAAACTGAATTGGGAATCTCTGCGTCGGGAGCGACCAATTCAATCCTTACGAGTTAGGCTCTCGGCGTATAACCCTCCCTCAGGCGCCGAGTGCCATGGTCGAGACCATTGACCACGACGTTCTCATCGTCGGGAGTGGTCTCGCGGGCATGCGGGCCGCCGTCGAGGTCCTTTCCCGCTGGGGGGACTCGGGAAAGACCGTCGGTGTGCTCTCGAAGCTCGCCCTTATGCGCAGCCATTCCGTCGCAGCCGAAGGGGGGACTGCGGCGGTTCTTTACCCGGAGGACGGGGACAGCCTAGAGCTGCACGCATGGGACACCATCAAGGGGAGCGACTTCCTGGCAGACCAAGACTCTGTCTGGAAGTTCGTTTCCCTCTGCCCCATCGAGATAAGGCAGATGGAACGCTGGGGGACACCCTGGAGCAGAAGGGAAGACGGGAGGATAGCGCAGAGGCCCTTCGGGGGCCACAGCTTCAATCGGGCCACTTTCGCCCAAGACAAAGTCGGCTTCTTCGAGATGAGGTCCCTCTACGATAAGCTACAGGAATTCAGGAATTGGGCCAGGTACGACGAGACGTTCGTTACCTCCATAGTCGTTCAAGACGGCGTCTTCAGGGGGTTCATAGGAATCAGACTAAGGACGGGCGCTCTCGCATATTTCAGGGCAAGAGCGGGCATAATCGCTACGGGGGGCGCCGGCCAGCTCTGGAAGTTCACGGCCACCTCCGTGAGCACCACCGGAGACGGAATAGGACTGGCCTACAGGGCGGGACTCCCCATAGAGGACATGGAGTTCATGCAGTTCCACCCGACGGGCCTTATCCCAACCGGGATACTGATCACCGAGGGAGCGAGGGGCGAAGGGGGCTACCTTGTGAACTCGAAGGGGGAGAGGTTCATGCAGAAGTACGCTCCCTCTAAGATGGAGCTCGCCCCGAGGGACGTAGTCTCACGCTCCATGATGAAGGAGATTAACGAGGGGCGGGGGTTCAGGGACGAAGACTCGGGACTTTCCTACCTCCAGCTGGACCTCAGACACCTGGGGAAGGAGAAGATAGACGCCAAGCTCCCTTTCATCAAGGAGTTGTCCATGAAGTTCATCGGGGTCGACCCAGCGGAAGAGCCAATCCGCATCAAGCCGACGGCGCACTATACCATGGGCGGGATCAGGGTGGATGGAAAGGGGAGGGTGCTCGACGGTGATGGTCGTTTTGTAAAGGGCCTCTGGTCCGCAGGTGAATCCGCCTGCGTCAGCATACACGGCGCCAATAGGCTGGGGGCGAACTCCACCGCCGAATGCCTGGTCTACGGGAGGATTGTCGGAGAGGACGTCGCTGCCTACCTAGAATCAGAGCCCAGGGTGCCTTCACCGTCCGATAACTCGGCCATTTCGACCGAGGAGGACAGGATCTTCACGAATCTCTTCAGACGTGAGGAGTCCTCCGCCGATGTCTACTCCGTGAAGGCGAGGCTCAGGGACGTCATGGACAAGTCTGTATACGTTTTCAGAGACGAAGCAGGACTCACCGATGCCGTCAGGCAAGTCAGGGCCCTGAAGGACGAATTCAGGGGGGCGAAGGTCACGGATGGAGGCCGCGTCTTCAACTACAATCTCCAAGACGTGCTCGAGGTCGGCATCATGCTTGAGCTGGCAGAGGTGGTGGCCCAGGGCGCCCTCAACAGGCGGGAGTCGAGAGGGGGGCACGCCCGCACCGACTACCCCAACAGGGACGACGCCGGCTGGCTGAAGCACACGCTTGCCTTGAGGACAGCCGACGGCCCGTCGTTCAGCTACTCCCCCGTGATGATTACCATGTGGAAGCCAGTTGAGAGGAAGTACTGAGATGGACAAAATCGTTCTCAGAATAACTCGGTCTGGGGGCAAGCGTGTCAGCTATGAGGTCAAGTATCGAAAGGGGATGACGGTCCTTGACGCCCTGACAGAGGTAAGGGAGAAGCAGGACAGCTCCCTCGGCTACAGGCACAGTTGCAGAATGGGGATTTGCGGATCTTGCGGCATGACCATTGAAGGGCTCCCAATGCTCGCATGCCAGACCCAGGTCTCTTCCCTGAATAAGGAATTGATCAGCATCGAGCCGCTGCACAACCTGGCCGTCGTCAGGGACCTGGTGGTGGACATCCTCCCGTTCTTTAACCTCCACCGTTCGGTAAGGCCCTATCTCATAAGAAACGATGTCGGTGAGCGGGATCACTCGGACAGGGAGTACCGAGTGCTTGCTGAGGAAGTGTCGAAGTTCCTTCAATTCGATTACTGCATCATGTGCGCCCTCTGTTACGCCGCCTGCCCGACCGTTGCGCTCGATCCTTTCTACACCGGACCGCAGGCCGTCGCTCAGGCGTACAGGTACATGGCAGACCCAAGAGACGAGGGGTGGGAGAAGCGCATCGACCTACTGGACACCTCCCACGGGGTCTGGAGATGCCACATGGCGGGGGCCTGCAGCTTTGTCTGCCCGAAGGACGTCGACCCGGCAAAGGCCGTGCAGCTGGCAAGAATGGAGGTATTGAAGAAGCGCGTCCTCCGAAAGCGGGGAAGGGAAGGAGCAAGACTCGTCTCCCCTCCTATGGTGGGAGCTGCCAAGGAGGGGGTGAAGCCTCCGCCTTTTGACTTTGGAGGCGCCAAGGAATGAAGCGGGGCCAGAGGTTCAAGTCAGGACTAGTTTCAAGTCTTAACCCCTCGGGGTACAATCTGGAAAGGTGGAGCTACACGGTCCACCGAATAACCGGAGTTATCCTGGTCGGCTATCTGATGGCGCATATTTTCGAGACCTTCCAGCTCACGGGAGGTGCCCTGGCCTGGGCGAATACCATGTCGACCCTGCATTCTCTCGGCCCGATGGAGATGGTCGGGCTC
>Ga0187780_10000343_pt1 | contig 35334 bp, 40 predicted proteins | sample 1015_Q2_SP10_20__FD_132429 | JGI IMG/M metagenome (GOLD analysis project Ga0187780, IMG submission 132429) | Tropical peat soil microbial communities from peatlands in Department of Meta, Colombia - 1015_Q2_SP10_20_MG | ecosystem: Environmental > Terrestrial > Soil > Wetlands > Peat | place...
CAGGTGCACAGGGCGGGCTCCCGGTCGGGGTACGCAGGTCGCATGACCAGGTACGTGGTTCCGTGGAGTGGGTTTCGAACCTCGACGAGCGGGTACGGCTCGCGCTGGCGCAGCCTCAGGTCGAGCGGTTCCTCGAGCGCCCGCGAACGACGTTCGCTCAGCTCATCCGCGATCTCCTCGGGGTCGCGGGAGTTCCGGCGGTACGGCGGCCGACTTCGGTCCACCTCCGGAGAAACCGACGTTGCTACTTACGGGTTCGGCCCCCGGCTGCCTGCCTCTCGCCTCTGACCAAAGCTTGTTAACGTCCCGCAAGGTGTGTTCTGGTGGAGACTGCCGGGACCGTCGCGACGGTGAGTCACGGGACGGAACGAACGAATGGACCCGACGACCGAGTTCATCGTGGGTCTCTTCCTCCTGGTGGCCCTTTCCATTCTGGTCGGGGAGCTTCTGAGCCGATTCGGGATCGCGGCCCTGGTGGGACAGATTCTGGTCGGGGTCGCGCTGGGCCCAACCCTCCTCGGGAACACCCTTGGGCTCGTTTCGATCTCGGGCGAGTTCACCGGGATCCAGTTCCTCGCGACGTTCTTCATCCTGATGATGGCGGGCCTCGCCGTCACGCCCGCCCAGATCCGCTCGACCGGAACATCGGCGGCGGCGCTGGGGGTCGCGATCTTTGCGGTTCCGTTCGTCGCGGGAGCCGGCTTCGTCCGGCTCCTCTATCCGACGTTCCCGACGGACGAGACGCTGTTCATCTCGCTCACGATTTCGATCACGGCTCTCCCGGTGCTCGGGATCATGCTCCAGGAGTTCGGCCTTTCCGACACCCGGTTCGGCGCGTTCTTGATGAACAGCTCGGTCGTCAACGAGCTCTGCGCGGTCACCGCCTTCGCGGTCCTCCTGCGACTCGAGTCGCCCACCGGCAATCTCTGGGTCGACATCGCGATCGCGGTCACGACGGTCGGGGTGTTCCTCGGGACCATCCTCGCCGTCCACATGTCGCTCCAGAGCCTCCGCAAGCTCCGGATCTGGGACCGTTGGGTCGACCGGTTCCGTCTCACGTGGCGTTCGCGCGAAGCCGGGTTCGGCCTCTTGATGATCGCGGGCCTCGGCGCCGCCCTCTACTCTCAGTTCCTCGGCCTCACGTTCATCGTCGGCGCGTTCTACGCGGGCCTCCTCGTCACTCCCGAAAGCGCGGGCCGCGCCGGCCATCGCACGATCAGCATCATCTTCAACGCGATCACCTGGGGGTTCTTCATCCCCCTGTTCTTCGCGCTCGTCGGGTTCGGCATGAACTTCCAGCTGCTCGGACCCGGCCTCCTCCCGGTTCTCGCGTTCGCGGCGCTCGCGCTCTACGCATTCTTTTCGAAGGTGTTCGTCGGCGCTGGCTTCACCCGGACCCTCGGTTGGGCTCCGAACGAGTCGCTGTGCGCAGGCACGCTCCTGTCGAGCCGTGGGGCGGTCGAGCTCGCGATGGCCGTCATCCTCCTCCAGGAGGGGTACTTCTCGACCACCATCTACACCGTCGTGGCGGGGGTCGGTCTCCTGACGACCCTCTTCAGCCCGATCGCCGCGAGACCATTCGTTCGCTCGATCACGGCGGCTCGCCGGGCAGAGGCCGAGCGGACGACGGCGATCTCCGAGAGTCTCCCGCCCCATCACCTCCTCTCGGACGGCGAGATCGTCGCCCGACGCTGAACGCGGTCCGACCGCCTCCCCGCCCCACCACGGTTATCTTCCCTCCGTCCGCTGACGCGCCGTGGACGGGACCGCCTCACCGGTAGACCAGTCGAGGCCGCGTCGGCCGAGGCTCTCCCGGTCCGGCCGGATCGGCCTTGGTCTCCTCCTCACGCTGGTCGGCCTGTTCCTTCTCGTGATTCTCTTCCCGACCGACCCGGCGAGCTTCCGCTCGGTGATCCCGGTGGCCGCCGCGGGGATGGTCGCACTGTGGGTCGGCGGGATCCTGATGGGAATCGGGAGTCGCTCCTAGCGGGGTCCCACGTGGCAGGATTCCCGTGGCGACTCGTCACCGTGGATATCGACGGGACATTGACCCTCGTCCACGGTTGGCGCGAGATCGCGATCGCCTTCGGCCGCCTCCCCGAGTTCAACGCCACCAACCGGCAGTTCGCCGCGAACGAGATCGGGGAGGACCAGCATCTGACGAACCTCCTCGAGATCGCCGACGGTCACACGGTCGAAGAGGTGGACGCGGTGCTCCGAACGACCCCCAAGCTCTCGGGCATCACCGAGGGAGTCCGGGAGCTTCACGAGCAAGGGGCGCGCGTCGCTCTCCTCAGCCACAACCCGAGCTACGTGGCCGAATGGTACGAGCGGACGTTCGGCTTCGACGACTTCGACGCGGTCGACGCCCAGGAAGTGGACCACGGCCGGATCGGGCCGTGCACGGGGGTTCACGCGGATAAACCGGGGGGCTTCCGCGCGCTCGTGACCCGAAGCGGGGCAACCCCTCCCCAGGGCGTTCACGTCGGAGACAGCTGGTCGGATGCCGAGGTATTCCGCATCGCAGGCGGTGGCGTCGCCCTCAACTCCCGCGACCCCGAAGTGAACCGTCTCGCCGACCTCGCCCTATCGACCCGGGACTTCCGGGACGTGGTCCGCGGGCTCTCTCGCCTGGTTCCCCGCCGGTAGAGGGCCAGGCCGAGGGACATTGCTCTGGGCCGCTCGATTCGTCGGTCCTCGGGACTCCGCGGCTGTACTGGCAACAGCTCGTTGCCGGTGTGGGTTCGCGCGGAGGTCTAGGGGAGCCTCAGCGCCAGACGAACACTGAAATGTGGACCCGAGCGGTGCACAGAATTCTTATACGGGTCGTCCGTCGTTCCTCTCCCGATGGAGTACGTCATCGTCCGGGCAACTCACCCGACGTGGCTCACCCTCCAGCTTCCCGCCGAGGTTGCGGAGCTTCTCTGCTTCCGGCCGGAGCAAGGCGCAAACCGTGACCCGAGCCGAACGATCTCGTTCCTGGCGAGGGGGCCCGGCATCGCGCGGGTGATTGCATCCCATCCAGCCCGCGAAGCCCTCGCGATCGAGACGGTCCGCAACCGTCTGATCGCATCGGCTCGTCCGGGGGAGCGGCACCTGTTCACGCTCCCGACCCCGGTCGTCCAGCACCTCGGGCTGCACGTCTATTCCCGGGGCCCGAAGCTCCGGGGGACTGACGATCGTATCGTCTGGCTGGTTCCGGCGCCCGAGTATTACGAGTATCGCTCGGTGGTCGAGGCGGAAAAGACATGGACTGGACCCTCGAGCGGCCCGTTCGCCCGGGTCTACGTGATGCGCTCGCTCGTCCCGTTTCCGAGGGAGCTGGGGTCCCTTGCCGAGCTCGAGTATCGCATCGAGGAGGAAGAGTGGCGTCCGGCCGTCGAGGCGCTGCAGCGTGTGGGCCGTGGACGACGGGTGGTCCTGTAGGCACTCGGAGACCGAAGATGCTCGTGGGGAACGGGCGAGCTTCGACATCTTCCGAAGGCCCGTTCCGATACGAAGGGAAGCTCGGAAACCAGGAGGTTTCCATAGGTTCTTATACCGGCCAGGGCGATAGATTTCCCTCATGAGGGCGCCTACCGGAGGGAGTTCAAAGAACGCAGGTTCGAAGCGCTACACCCTCCGTAATCCGGTGCCTCTCCGGACGGAGGAGGACGTGACGACCACCCGCGCGGGAATTCCCACGGATGCCACGTTGTCGTACGCTGCCGGGCCCGTCGATTTCGACTCCCTCGCCAAGGCGATCCGTAGGTCGGTCGGCCACGAGGGGATGCGTCCGGAGGACGCGCGGTCGATTGCCGCGCATGTCCTCAACTTCTTCGGGTTCAACGAGCGAATCATCGACAACGTCCTCGAACCGGACGACCGGGACACCTTCTACATGCTCGAGGACACCGGGATTCTCGAGACGGAGAGGGATGAGACGACCCTCTACGACGGTCGGGAGTGGCGGATCCATTACTGGATGTTCCGCAAGGACCGGATCTTCGAGCTGGCTCGAGAGGAGTCTGCCGCGATGGCCGCCGCCGGGGAGGCGGAGGTCGTTTACTCCTCCAACTCGAACCGCTCGGGAGCGTTCCTGCTTCCGCACGGAGAGACCGGGACCGGGCTCGCGGCCCATGCAGTATATCACGAGCTCGGGGACGAGATCTGGCTCGAACGCCGCCAGAACCCTGCGCCGGCCCCGCCCTCGCCCCCCACCCCCCGCCGACGCGGGCCCCCCAACGAACCGTAGTCGTACGGGCTCTCCCCGCCACCGAACCGTTAACCTCCCGGGCCGTTGGCCCCTTCGATGCGAAGGTTCCTGGTTCTCGCTCACCGGGTTCCGACGGACGGTCAGTTCACGCTCAACGACCTCGCCGGCGGCGCCGGTCGGATGGACGAGGTCGCGCGGGCGGTCTCGACCGCGTTCACGCTCTCGAACGACCTCCGCAGGGACACCGAGATGACGATTCTCTTCGTCGCGAGTCCGCCGCCCAAGGCTCGGCGCATCGACCTTTCCGGCGCCCGCCTCCGCTACCTCAACCCGGACGAGAGGTCGACCGCGGCGCTCCTCAAGAACGCCCTTGTCCGGTCGGTCGACTTCCCCCGACCGTTCGAGTCGTCCCCCGGGCTCACGGTCGCGCCCTCCGACCCTGGGTCGGACCTCCGTGCATTCCTTTCCCGGCCGAACCCCGTCTGGCTCCGGGAGGATGGGGAGCCGCTCAGCCTCTGGCCGTCCCCGGGGGGAGAGGTCGCCGCCGTGGTCTCCGACCCGTACGACCCGTCCCCGGACGAAAGCGCCCTCCTCACCGAAGCGGCCGTGCCCCGCGTCTCCGTGGGGCCAAGAAGCCTTCGGACGAGCCAGGTCATCGACGCCGTTCACCACGAGCTCGACGTCCGCGAGGCGACCGGCCGGGTCTCCGCTCCCTCGCCTCCGTAGAGGTCAGTGCACGAACGCGGGCCGAAGGATTTCGGTGCTCGTCTCGACCGCCTCCCGGACCGAACGGGTCCGGAGGCCACCGATCACCGCAGTGAGGTGAACGACCTCGCGAGGTTCGGGCCGGACACGGGTCCCGAAGACGAGCCGGTCCGGGTGGTTCAGTCTCTGGCTCATCGACTGGAGCACCCGGTTGAGCGTCCTCAGGGTGAGGTTCGAACCACCCTCCAGGTGGACGAGAGCGGACGGCCTCTCCGAGAGATGGTAGTCGAGCAGCGAGTCGGAGAGCGCCTGCTGGACGAGCCGCTCCGGCTCCGAAACGTGGTACTCCCCGACGACGAGGGTGGAGAGCCCCGACTCGCGAAGGTGGTTCTTGAGGCTCGCGAGGTCGACGTTCAGCTGCGAGGGGTTCTCGACCATGTCGACAAGGCTCGATACGAGCGAGTGGAGGTACGCGTTCCTCACCTGGAAGACCCGGTGGATCGGGAGCGACTCGAATCGTCGGAGCTTTTCGTTTGCGAGCGCCACCAAGAGTCCGCCCAGGTCCTCGAGCTCGGAGACCGTCGCCTCGACGTTCTCACGCCGGGCACGGTTGTTCTCGATCTCGACCTGGAACGGTAGGAAGACGACCGGGACGGCGAGCGTCGCCGTCGAGCGAAGGGCGCGAGAGAGGTACGGGAGAAGAGCGCTTCCCGTTCCGCCCCCGATCCCCGCGAGCAGGAAGACGATCTCGAGGGGTCGGAGGCGCCGGAGGAGCTCGTCCCGGCCCTCTTCCACGGCCTGAAGGACGAGCGATCGGTCCCCACCGCTTCCCCGCCCGCGGAGTTCGCGCTGACCCAGAAGGATCCTCTCCTCGACTCCCGTGCGAAGGAGCCGCGCCGCGTCGGTGTTGACCGCGATCGCGCGCACGCCGGGAATCCCGAGCGCCACCAGGTCCTGGACGGCCTCGCTTCCGGCCCCCCCGAGGCCAACGACCCCAATCGAGGGAGCAAGGTCGAGGGGTCCCCAAGCGTTGGCGGTCGGCCGGTCGGCGCTCACTCGTCCCCTCCCCGCTCAGGGCGGAGGGGACCCTTCGGCCGCGACCGGTTCCCCTTCCCGACGATGGGTCCGGACGGACGGGCCGAGCTGTTCGAGTCGGCTCCGGATGTACTCACGGACCGCCGAACGAACCGCATCGTCGACGCTGACGGAATTACCCTCCCGGACGAACTCCTCGAGCCGATTGTTGTCTTGTCGGGAGAGCTCGACCACGACCTTCCGGATGTTCTGCGGAGGGAGGTTCAGCTCGATGTACTGGTCGAGCCCCTCCCGGATCGTGTCGGAGATCGTCGGGGTCCCCTTCGACTGCTGAATCTGCTTCAGCTTCTCGAGGAGCTCCTGCGGGATCCGTACCGTCACCCGCTCCGACGTGTCGACCATGCCCGTCAGACAAGACCCCTATCTTTGTCTGACGAACAGCATATCGCCCCACTGGTATATGAAACGCACTAGGAGGCAGAAGGGGCTCGCGGCTTCTGCGGCTCGAATGCCCCCTCGAGAAGTGCCGGCAAGGGTCGAGTGAGCGCTCCCGGGGTCCGCGCTCGACGGCGCGATTCTTGCCCGTTAGGGGGAAAGGTGTCCCGAAACGCCTAGTGGACCCCCACGACCTTCCCGTCGGGGGTGAGGTCGATCTCTTCGGCGGCAGGCCGCGTCGGAAGACCCGGCATCGTCTCGATGGTGCCGAGGTAGGCGACCGTGAACCCGGCGCCCGCGGAGCGCGTCAGTCGGTCGACGGTGACGTTGAAGTCGCGGGGCCGTCCGAGCATGCGAGGGTTGTCGGAGAGGGAGAGCGGAGTCTTGGCGACGCAGACCGGACCCTCCGCCTCCCCCAGCTTCGTGAGGAGGTCGAAGTCTGCGAGAGCCTCGGGCGTCCGGTTGACATGAGAAGCCCCGTAGAGCCGGGTCGCGAGCGTCTCGAGCTGGTCGAAGACCGGCGTGCCCGGTGGGTTGACGGGGTGGCTCTTTCGCCCCAGCGCCGCCGCGGCCTCGACCGCCCGAGCGAGGTCGACGGTCCCCTTGGCACCGTCCGCGAAGCCACGAGCTTCGACGACCTGGACGCCTCGAGTCGCACAGAACCGCCGGACGGCCCCGGTCTCCTCGGCCGTATCCCCGGGAAACCGATTGAGGGCGACGACCGCCGGGACACCGTACGTCTCGATGTTGTCAAGATGCTGAGCGAGGTTCTCGAGGCCCCGCTCGAGCGCGGCCCGGTTCGGGAACGCAGACTCCTCGTCGGACGCCCCACCCTGGTACCGTAGTCCGCGCTGGGTCGCGACGAGCACGGCGGCGTCGACGTCCCGTCCCAGCGCCGGTGTGACGATGTCGATGAACTTCTCTCCTCCGAGCTCGGTCGCGAACCCTGCCTCCACGATGCAGTACTCCGACGTCGCGAGGGCAAGCTCCATCGCGAGCCGACTGCACGTCCCGTGCGCAAGGTTGCCGAACGGCCCCGCATGCACGAGCGCAGGGGTGCCTTCGGCCGTCTGGACCAGGTTGGGCTCGAGCGCGTCCCGAAGGAGAGCTGCCATCGCCCCCGAGGCCGTGAGGTCGGTAGCTCGGACCGCCGTCCCGTCGGTGGTCAGGGCGGCAATGACCCGACCGAGGCGGGCCTTGAGGTCGGAGTAATCGCGCGCGAGCGCAAGGATCACCATCAGTTCCGAGGCGGCGGCGATCACGAACGAGCTCTCGTGGACGACGAACCGGGGGTCGTGCCCCATGCCGACCGTGATGTGACGGAGCGCCCGGTCCTCCATGTCGAGCGTACGGGGCCAGAGGATCCGGTTGGGGTCGATCTTGAGCGCGTTCCCATGGAAGAGGTGGTTGTCGACGAGCGCCGAGAGGAGGTTGTGGGCGGCCGCGACCGCATGGATGTCGCCGGTGAAGCCGAGGTTGATCTCGTCCGACGGCTCGACCGTTGAGCGGCCCCCGCCCGTGGCCCCACCCTTAACCCCGAAAATCGGGCCGAGGGACGGTTGTCGAAGACAGGGGATCGCGCTGTGGCGGAGACGGCTCAGTCCGTCCGCGAGACCGATCGCCGTGACGGTCTTTCCCTCCCCGTGACGCGTCGGGGTCATTCCGGTGATGAGGATCAGCTTCCCCGACGACTTCTTGGAGGCGCGTTCCCGTACGGCGGCGACGGAGACCTTTCCCACCCAACGTCCGGCGGAATGGACCTCGCTCGCCCGAAGCCCGAGCGCACCAGCGAGGTCGGTGATGCTCTTCATGCTCCTCCCCGGTTCCTTCCCATCCCGTTCGAGTGGGAGGGACCTGTCGATTCCCCTAAGGACGCTCTTTATACAAGGGCTATCGTGAACTCGCCGTGACCCTCGCGCTTGTCCCCTTCCCCACCGACCAACCGACGGCGGTCGCGCTCGCGGAGGAGGCAGTCCGGGTCCGGCTCGCGCCGGGAGAGAACCTCCATGACCTTCTTCCGCCGATCGTCTCTGCGATCCATGGGGGCCGGGCGACGGGAGGCCTCCTACGCGACGGGGGAGAGGCTCGCGGGATTCTCCTGTGGGAGCCCGCGGGTCCGTTGGGAGTTGCGCTGAGACTGGTCTATCTGGTCCCTCCCACGGCCCGGCCCGAGCTCTACCGGGCGGCCCTCGACGTCGCGGAGCGCTCCGCGGGGCCGATCGCATTCGTGGGCGGTCCGCTCGGAGGACTCACCGCCGACGAAGAATCGGCCATCCTCACCGCGAGGGGATTTGCCCCGTTCGGCCGGTCGGAGATGGCGTTCCCGTCGAACCTCCCGGTTCCCCGAGTGGTGGCACCCAACGGCTCCGAAGTTCGTCCGGTCCGAGTCGCGGACGAGTCGGAGCTCGCCCGTCTTCACGAACGCGCGTATCATCTGCACATCGACCGGTACCTGTCCCTCGAGGACCTCGACCCCGTACGCGACGCCGACCTTCAGCTCCGCGACATATTCTCCGGCCGCTACGGGGAGCTCCTGTCTCCCGGTTCCGTCGCGGTGACGCTCGGGGGACGGATCGTCTCCGCCGTCCTCGCGGTCCGTCGGCCCGCTCACGTGCTGCTCGTGGACGTGATGACGGACCCCGCACTCCACCGAAAGGGGTTCGGTCGTTCGGCTCTGGCTGCGTCTCTCACGGCACTGCGTGGCCGAGGGGAATCGGCGATCGTGCTCAACGTCACCGAGGAGAACACGCGCGCGGTACGCCTCTACTCTTCGCTCGGATTCGTCCGGACGATCGGCCCCTCCCAGGAGTGGTACCACGCGCGACGGATGGCCACGAACCTGCCGACCTAGGACGACGTCACTCCGCGACCGAGACCTTCGCCTCTCCCGGATTGTAGCCAAGCCGGCGCAACGAACCGAATCCGGCCACGCAGACGAGGCCGAAGACTACGATCGCGGCGCCGGCACCGAGGAACGTCCCTTGGACCCCGATCGCGAAGGTGAGGATACCGCCGGACCATTGCCCGACCGGGATCAACGCCATGCTGCCCACCTCATCCGCCGAAAAGACGCGGCCCATCATCTCGTCCGGAACGGTGGCCTGGATGGTCGACAGGAAGACGGTCGTGACCATCCCCGGCATTAGTCCGAAGACGAACATGATCGGGAGCGCGAACCAGATCGACCGGACGACCCCGAGCGCGAAGATCGCAAGGCCCATCGCCAGCAGGAGAGAGATGATGGCCCGACCGGCGTGCGGCTCGAAATGGAGCCGGGGAGCGACCATGAGGCCGACCGCGACCCCGGCAGTCGAGGCAGCGACCATCGACCCGTACCAGATGCCCTGTCCCAACCCGAGCCAGCTGGTCGTGTAGAGAGCGAGCTCCACGAGGGCGAGAGCCGCAAGGAAGTTCACGACGAGCCCGGTGATCGTGATCTCGAAGAGCCACCGGCGCTTCACGAGGTAGGAGTACCCCTGGGCCGCTTCTCGCGATAGAGAACGAGCCGGCCCTCGCCGCGCCACCGAGAGGTCGGCTCGGACGAACAGGAGGGCGACCTGGGTCGCGAAGAAGAGCAAGAACCCGACGCCGAGCGCGTACGCGGGCGCTGCGACCGTGAGGACCACGCCGACGAGAACGCTCATCGCAGCGCTCAGGCCGGCCGCCACCGCGTAGATCGACCCATTCGCGGTCGGTAGGTCGGCGGGGTCGACCATGCGCGGAACGGACGAGTTGAAGGCGGGCCGGAACAGAGTACTGCACACCGCGACGCCCGCCCAGCCCGGATAGAGGAGGAGGGTCCAGAGGGGAAGGTAGAAACCGGCGGGGCCGGGGACGGGGATCCGGTTCGCCGGGAGAGCGGCGATGTCGGTGACGAGACCGGCGGTCACGAGCAAGGAGGCGAGGTTCACCGTGCGAAGGACGCGGCCCCGGTCGTATCGGTCGGCGAGCGCCCCGGAAAAGAACGCAGCGGCGAGAGTAGGGAGAGTGGACGAGAGTCCCAGGAAGGAGAGCGCGAGTGCCCCGAAGGTGAGTCTCTCTCCGCTCGGATACGCGACCGCGATGAGGTAGCCGAGCACTACGAGGATTGCCGAGGGAGCGGAGAACTGGAGGGCCCCTGCGGTGAGGAACGCGCCGAAGGAGCGTTTGCGGAAGAGCTCCCCATATCGGGTCAGAGGGTTCCTCCTCCAGATTCGCTCCGACCCGCTCCCTCGACAATAAGCCTGTCGGCGGGCGGGCCGTCGTCTACGAAACCCGCTTGTACTTCTCGGAGTCCTCGGCCCTCGGAGGGTTCCGTGCGACTGGTTCACCGCGACGCATCGACGGGGGCGCAAAAGCTCCGGGTCGAGACCCCGAGCGACCTATGGCGCATCGCACGCCTGGTGCGGCCCGGAGACCTGGTCGGTGCCTCGACGACCCGACGTGACCCCGAAGCGCCTCCCGACGTTTCCGGGGCCGAGCGGACCCGGCGCCGAATCTTTCTGACCGTCCGGGCAGAACAGGTCGAGTTCCACGGGTTCTCGAAGCACGTCCGAGTGACCGGCCCGATCGTCGAGGGACCGTTCGACCTTGGCCGCCACCACACGCTCGACCTGGCAGAGGGGGACGACGTCACGGTGACGAAGGCGTCGTGGACCGTCGGGGACCGAACGATCCTTGAGGAGGGGCTCGACCACCGGGGAGACCCCACGATTCTCGTCGCCGCGGTCGATTGGGGGGACTCCTCTCTCGTCCGGTTGCGGGGCCGGTCGGTGGAGCCGGTCGTCGACCTCCGCCGCACGATCGCAGGAAAGCGGTACGAGGGGGGCCAGGCCGAGAAGGACCGCAAGGCCTACGTGGACGAGCTTGAGACGCTCGTTCGCCGGGAAGGAGCCCCCGCGACAGCGGTCGTGCTCGCGGGTCCGGGATTCCTGAAGGAGGAGCTCATGCACCGGCTGAGCGAGGACGACCCGGCCCTCGCACGGAAAACGCGAGTGTATCCGACCTCCGAGTCCGGGCGCGTGGGAGTGGATGAGCTCCTCAAGTCCGGGCGCGCGACCGAGGTCCTGCGGGGCAGCGTCGCCGCGGAAGAGGCCGAGGTCGTCGAGAGGCTCGTGCGCGCGCTCGCCGGAGGGACGCGCGCCGCGGTCGGTCGAGTCGAGGTCTCCGAGGCGCTCGGGGCCGGGGCCGCGGAAACGGTCCTTCTGTCCGAATCGCTCCTTCCCGACGAATCGGTCGCCCGCATGCTCGACCGCGCCCGGGAGGCCCGGGTCCGACTGTTCGTCGTCCGGGACGAAGGAGAGGCAGGCCGAAAGCTTGCGGCGCTCGGCGGGATCGGCGCGCTGTTGCGCTACGACTGGACGAGTCCGTCGCGGCTCACGGGATCGCCTGGATCGCCTCGCGGAGCTCCTCGAACCGACGCTTGAGGTCCTTGAGCGAATAGCGGAGCGCCTCGCGGGCCGTGAGGGACCCATCGGTCTCGAACCTGAGGAAGAAGTCCTCCTCGTCGGCCGTCACCTTGATGGAGCCGTGTTCGCACGTCTCCTCGCACGCCCGACAGAAGATGCACTTCGGTTCGTCGGTCACGGAGAGCTTGCCGCCAGAGTAGTCGAGAATCTTCACCGGGCACGAGGCAGCGGTGCGCTTCAGGCACGCGTCCGTGCAACCCTCCTTCTTCGCGATCTTCACGTGCGGGCGCGGGTACATCCCGATCCCGTGAGCGACCTGCCACTTCGCGTGGTCGCGCGCCGTCCCCACGACAGCGGTCATGTAGGCGAGCAGCGCCTGGCGCGCGCCGAGGCGCACGATCGGAACATCGGGTTCGAGGATCGCGAGGGAGCTGTCGCCGAGAGGAACGACGTCCTTCGCGTAGACAGTGCACGGTCCCTTCTTGTCGACGGAGAACATCACCTGACAGTGCACGCACCCGGCGCCCCCGCACTCGCACTCCGACTTGCGACGGAACTGCGAAAGGTCGGTCGGGATCGGTAGGAGCCCGAGCCGGAGGGCGACCGCTTCGTCGAACATGCTGGTCGACGAGTCGTAGTCCTTCCCGGTCGCCTCGTCTCGGATCGGCCCCAGGTGGAACTCGACGTCCTCGATCGCGAGCTTCGGGACGTCCGAGAGGAGCGTTCGCCGGATCGCGTTGACCTGCGCCGCTGTCATCCCCTCGACCTCGAGGGAGGTCGAGCGGGGCTTCAACTCCTGGACCGTGATCGGCATCGGTTACACTCGCCGTCCCCGGCGGCCGCCCTTCGGCTTCGTGCCGTCGTGCGGGACCGGCGTCACGTCCTCGATCCGCTGGATCCTCACCCCGGCGCGGGCGAGCGCGCGGATCGCCGCCTGCGCTCCCGGACCGGGGGAACGCGAACGGTTCCCTCCGGGGGCGCGAACCCGGACGTGGAGAGTGTCGTAGCCCTTCTCCTTGATGATCGCCGCGATCTGGTCGGCGGCTTTCATCGCCGCATACGGGCTCGACTCGTCCCGGGCGGCCTTCACGACCATCCCGCCGGTCGCCTTCGCGAGCGTCTCGGCGCCGGTGATGTCGGTGACCGTGATGTGGATATTGTTGTAGCTCGCGAAGATGTGGGCGATGCCGACCTTCGTCATGGTTACGCGTTCTCCGTCGGCTCCGGCGTCGGGGCAGGGGGCGGAGCCGACGCGCGCGCCGCCAGTCTCTCGCGGAGGGCGACCCGGACCTGGTGGTCTTCGTTCGCGAGCGGGCTCGTGGGACAGTAGGTGATCATCGGTTCCTCGGCCGACGGCACGAGGTACCCCGGACGAGTCACACGATGGTCGCCGATCGAGAGGTGACCGTGCGTGATCCACTGGCGGGCCCCGACCGCCGTTGGGGCGAGGCCCCGCTGAAAGACGATCCACTCGAACCGTCGCTGGAGGAGGTCCTCGGTGGTGAGCGCGAGCACGTCATCGATCGTCGGCGCCCCGACCGGGAGGAGCCCCAAGCGCGTGAGTCGGCCGATCAGCTGGTCGGTCTCTCGCCTCGCCTGAGGCTCTCCGACGCGAAGACGCGCCTGCAGGTCGCGTGCTTGGCCGCGGAAGCCCCGGAGGATCGACTGCGCCTTCCATAGCTCCCGCTTGTTCTTGAGGCCGTACTTCTGGAGGAGCTTTCGCTCCTCGTCCATCCGAGCCGCCTCCCACGGGTGCTTCGGAGTGTCGTACGTGCGCCTCAGGAACTTCGGGTCGCCCATTGCAGTTCTGCCCCTACTCCTTCTTCGCCGGAGCGGCGCCGCCGGCGGCGGGCGCCTCTTCCTTCGCGGCGGCGGCCGCGGCTTCCTTGGCAGCCTTCTTGAGGACCCCCGCGGCCATGCCGGTCCGGCCGTTGGAGCGGGTCCGTTGTCCGCGGACCTTCTGGCCACGTTCGTGACGGACTCCGCGATAGCTGCGGATCATCTTCATCACGTTGATGTCGTCGCGTCGCCGGGTCTCGAGGTCGGGCCCGACGTAATGGGGGGAATCGCCCACCAACGCCTCGTGGGGATGGTTGACCATCCACGTCGGCATCTTCTGGGAGAGCGAGCCGAGCGTGGTCTCGAGGCCCTCGACCGTCGTCTCGGGGAGGTTGCCGATCATCTCGCTCGCGTTGACGTCGGAGAGTCGACAGGCGACCTCCGCGATCCGCAGTCCAACGCCTCGGACTCCCGTGAGCGCGAGGGCGGTGGGGCGGGTTCCGTCGAGGTCGGTGTTGGCGATCCGGACGATGTAACGGAAGTTGGGGTTGTCGGGGACGACCTTCGTCGTCTTTCCCGGAGCGCCGGGCTGTTTCGCTTTCCCCTTGCCTTCCTTCGTCTCCTTACCTTCTTTGCCTTCCTTGCCCTTGCCCGGCTGCTTCTCCTTGCGACCTGGCTTTTCGGCACCGGGCTCAGGCCCGGTGTCCGCAGCGGGCGCGGCAGGTGCTTCCGTGGCTTCCTTCGGGTCCTTGGGCGCGGCGGTCACTCCCCAGGGTTGTGCCTCACCGGACGAGGGCGAATACCCGAAAGACCGCCGGGTTCGACCCCCTCCTTCGAGGGCGCGGGCGGCGAGAAGGCCCTGCCTCTTAACGGCTTCGCCCGCCGACGGACTGGCGGCGAGCGGCACGCGTGGCAGGAGCGTCCGACGAGCGACCGTTCGGCTCCAGTCGTGCCTCGACGACCCGGTAGCCAGAGCCTCGGCCGAGAACCGTGACCGTCCCCGGCCAGTGTGCTTCGAGCCACTCCTGGTAGAACCGAATCCCTTGACTTCCCTTGCCGACCACGACCAGCCGGCCCTCGGGGCGGAGATGGTTCGGGGCTTCCGAAAGGAGCCGCAGCACGAGTTCCCGGCCCGCGTGGAACGGGGGGTTCGTCGCGATGAGGTCGAACTTCTCATCGACGACCGGATCAAAGAGCGAGCCGACCCGGACTTGAGCGTTGCGCACCCGGTTCCGCTCGAGGTTCTCCCGGGCGAGGCGGGATGCGCGACGGTTCACGTCCGTGAGGACGACTTCGCCCTCGGTCGCCGCCTTCGCCGCGGCCACCCCGACCGCTCCCCACCCGCATCCGAGGTCGAGCACTCGGTCGGACGGCCTCACGACGAGGTTCTCGATCAGCAGCGACGTGCCAGGGTCGAGTCCGTGCGAGGAGAAGGTGCCCGTGTCGACGACGAACGTGAGCAGCTCGCCCCGATAGAGGAACCTCCTCTCGGCGCGAGCCGAGCGCGCATGGGGATGCTCGGCGAAATACTGCTCCGAGAGAGGAAGCTCGTCGTCCGCCATCGTTAGGAGGAGCGTCGCCGGAAGATCGACTCCCGTCGCGTCGACGACGGAGGGCGGGCCCCGAGCGCCTCGCGGAGGAGCTCCTTCTCCCGTCCGGACAACGAGCGCGGAACCTCGACATGTACGGTGACGATCTGGTCACCCCGGGACGACCCCCGGAATCGGGGGAACCCCTGTCCCCGGAGCCGGAACTGCGTCTCGGGCTGGGTCCCGGCGGGGACCTTGAGGGCCGCGCGCCCGTCCACGGTGGGCACTTCGACCTCTCCTCCCAAAAGGGCGATGGAGAGAGGGATGCGCGTCTCCGAGTACACGTCGGTGCCCTCACGCTGGAATTGGTCCGACGGCTCGAGGGCGACCTGTACGAACAGGTCGCCGGTGCGCCCGCCCCGCACGCCGGCCTCTCCATGACCGGGGACCCGGAGAACGGAGCCGTCGTCGACGCCCGGCGGGACGGTGAGCTCGATCCGCTCGACCGAGGAGCGGCGGCCGCTCCCTCCGCACGTGGGACATCTTTCGAGGATCAGCTGACCACGTCCGTGGCATCGGGGGCACTCGGCGATCGTGATCATCTGAGTGTACCCGCGACTCTGCACGCGTCGCACCTGGCCCTCGCCGTGACACTCGGGGCACGTTTCGAGAGCGGTTCCGTTGCGAGCCCCGGTGCCCTGACAGTCCGGGCACGGTCCCGTGTGAGGGACCTCGATCGTGGGATGGGCCCCTTGCACCGCGGCAAGAAGCGGAAGCCGGATGGTCATTTCGATGTCGTTTCCTCGATACGCTCCGCCGGGTCGAGGACCGCCCACGAACTGAGCTCCAAGGCCTCCGAAGAACTGCTGGAAGAACGGGGACGCTCCGAGGAGGTCCTCGAGGTCGCCCATGTGGGTGAAGTTCTGCCAATCGAACCCGCCCGGCCCGAAGTCCGTCTCGACTCCGGGGAAGCCCATCTGGTCGTACTTCCGACGCTTCTCGGGGTCCGCAAGCACCTCGTACGCTTCGGAGAACTCCTTGAACTTCTCCTCGGCCGCCTTTGGATTCTCCTTGGCGACATCGGGGTGATACTGCCGGGCGAGGCGACGATAAGCAGTCCGGATCTCGTCCTCGCTCGCCGTCTTAGGCACGCCGAGGACCTCGTAGTAATCGCGCTTGGCCATGGGTTGCCACCCGGAACGGACCGTTACCGCGGTTTCCTAGGCTGCGCGCTATTAGGCTTTTCACCCCGGGGCGCGCGTCGCGTACCCCAGAGGAGAACGACCGGCGACCCCACTCGCGCTCCGAGGCGGTTGGCGGCACGACCTTCTCTCACTGCGAGCTCGATGAGGCCAAAGCTCGAGCCGAGTGCGCCAAGGATCCCCGGACGGAGCGATTCGTAGCTCGTGGTGTGTAGGACATTCCAGGCACGCGCGCCGGCGCACCGCAGCCGGAGGCTCCGGACGCGGTCGGGGACCCATTCGGACCGGATGCTGGTGATTAAGTTGCCGAATCGATCGACGTGCAGAACCTCCCCGCGAGCGCCGTTCGGAAGGCGCTCTCCCGTGGGGACCCGGTACGTCCGGAGCGAAGTCTTTGGACCGAACGAGGATGGGCGAGCCCCGTTCGCGAGACGGGCCGCTGCCGGGGCGAAAAGGTCGCGACCGTCGAAGGTGGTGCCGACCCGCGGCGGGAGCCCGAGTCGGCGGCGGTCGATCCGGTAGGCTCCGACGACCCCGAGTTCCTCCGCGAGCGGGTAGAGAACTCCATTGTCCGGCCCGACGAGGAGCGGCCCGGCCGCGGTGGAAATGACCACCGGGCTCCGGAGTCCCCCCACTCCCGGGTCGACCACCACGACGTGGACCGTTTCAGGCGGGAACGAACGCGCCATTTCGCGGAACAGGAACGCTGCCTCCGGGACCCGGTGCGCTGGGAGGTCGTGGGTCAGGTCCACGACCCGGGAGGGGTCGACCCGGCCCGCGATGAGCGCCGCCTTCATCTGGGCGGCGTACGCAGCCCCGACGTCGCTCGTGAGCGTGACGAGACGCCCGCGGCGAGACCTTGGCGGCCGCGCCACGATTCCCCGGAAGGTCGGGGTTCGCCGCCTACGACTTCATGATCGCGACCAGGAAGATCCCGATCGCGACCAGAGCGCCGATTACGGCCGCGACGATCACGAGGAGCGACTGGATGAGAAGGTCGGCGAGGGAGCCGTCCTTGGACCCGAAGTCGCCCATCGCGTAGAGGTAGCCCACGAGGAGACCGACGACGAGGCCGACCACGAGGAGCGCGACCCCGATCGTCCGGCTCTTGCCGCTCCCGAAGTAGGCCGTAAAGATCCCGGCCAGAATGAGGAAGAGACCGAAGACCAACAGCAGGACGACGAGGAAAATGTTCCATTTCGTGTAATCGACCGCCGTCGCCAACACATCGAACATTATTCTCCCACCTTTCAGAATTTGATGCCCGTGAGGGTCTTCGTGTCGATCACACCCGGCACCGACCGGATCTTATCGACCACCAGCTGACCGAGAGCGTTGAAATCCTCTGCCTCGACCTTCGCGATCAGGTCGTACTCGCCGAACAGAGGGTGCAGTTCGACGATTCCCTTGACACGCAGGAGTTCCGTGTAGACCTCGTGTTCCTTTGCGGGGGCCGTACTGATCAAGACGAATCCAATCGCCACGCCAGGACTCTCCTACGAAGGGCCGCGAGATGGTCCCCAGCTAATAAGCGTGTCGAGGAACGAGAGGGCGGGGCTGTCCGAAGGGCACGGTCGCAAACGAACGTCGCCACTCGAGTGCGGGCGGCTTAAGTAGGGACCGTTTAGCGTCCGACCAAGAATGGCACTCTCGCTCCGTACCTGGCCGGGTCGACTCCTCGCCCGACCGTGGCTTCTCGCTTTCGTTCCGATCAACGCCGCGGCGTCGGGCTTCGGGGTCGTCCTTCCGCTCCTGATCCTGATCACCCTTCATGGTACGTGGGCCGACGTTGCGCTCGCGGCGACGCTCTACAACAGTGCGGTCATCCTGATGAGCGTCCTCTGGGGCCACCTCTCGGACCGCTACCCGGTCCGGCGCACCTTCCTCGTGGTGAATTTCGCCGGGTTCGGCGTCCTCTACGCGTTGCTCGCCCTGGTCCACACGCTTCCCGAGCTCTACGCGATCTACGCGGTCATCGGCGCGGTCGCGCCGGCGGGCGCGAGCGCCTCGAACCTGCTCATCCTCGAGAAGTTCACCGATGGAGAGAGGCCGAACGCGTTCTCCTCCTACCAGGAGATGTGCATGATCGGTTCGATCGTGGGCATCCTGGTGGGGTACTTCTGGACGCTCGCCTCCGACGCTCTTCTGAGCCTACTGTTCCTGCTCGCGGCTCTCGCGCTCGTCAGCGCGGTGGCGGTCTGGTTCGGCATCAAGGAAGGACCCCGGACCCTCGGCAGCGCTCACATGGCGCGGCACCCCGAAAGCCTGCTCTCCCGGATCCGTGAAATCGCCTCCAACCGGATCTCGATCCCGTTCTTCCCGACTCGTCCGTCCCTTCGCCCCGGAGCGTGGAGCCGCTTTCGAACGTGGGCGCGCGCGGAGCTCCGCCACGAGCTTCCGCTGATCATGCTCGCTTCGTTCCTGTTCAATCTTTCGGGGAACCTCTACAACATCTCCTACACACCGTATCTCTACTCGGCCGGCCTCGCCGCGTCGTCGATCTTCCTCGTCAACCTCTCCAACAACTTCGCCCAGACTCTCCTCTTCCCGTTCACCGGCGGACTTTCGACCCGGGTCGGCCCGGACCGACTTGTCCAAAGGGCGACCTACTACCGCGCGCTCGGCTACCTCGCCACCGCGGGGTTCACCTTCATGGCGTTCAGCGAGCCCGCGGCGTTCGAGGCGAACCTCGCGGTCTACGCCGTCCTCGGTGGGGCGATCGCCGTCTACACGACGGCGAGCACGCTGATGCTCTATCGCGGGCTGGTGGGCCGGGACGCCGGGAGCCTGATCGGAATCAACACGGCTCTGGGCGGGGTCGCGGCCGTCGGCGGTGCAGCGCTGTCGGGAGTGCTCGCGATCTTCGGGAGCTTCCGGTTGGTGTTCCTCGTATCGGGGGGGCTCCTCCTCGTCTCGCTCCCTCTCTGGACCGCCGCTTCCATCGCCTACACCCGTCGGCGGTTCCGACCGACCCAGCCGAACGCCGCGCTCGCCGAGAGCGCTCCCACCCCCAAGGTCGAGGTCAGCGCCGCTGCGAACGCGCCGTAACCCGATTCGCGCGCTGAGATGTCCGGCGCGAGGGCAGCGTGGGTCCACGCACTCGTACGACCTTCATCAGCGGATAGCGGAGGTCCGCCCGGTGGCGAAGCATCGCCTCGACAGTGCTCTTCCCGTCGGCAAGCTCGACCCGTACGTCGAGCATCTCGGGGATGAGGTAGCGATAGCCGTACCGGCCCTTCCCGACCGGTCCACCGCGCTCCGGGTGGATTCGCACCCGCACGCGGCGGACGAACGGCTGGAGTCCGACCGCCTCTTCGATCGCGCGAGCGAGCGCGCCGGCGGTCCGGGCAGAGACCGGAATGCCGAGGTACTGGTGGAAGACCCCACCGAGCTTGATCCCCGCTTCGAAGAGGAGCGTCTCGCGCGAACTGAGACGCGCGGTCGGCCTGCGGGGCTGCGGACTCATGGGGCAGGCCGGTCCTTGGCCGGCAATTGGCTCACGGTAAACGGCCCCCCGATGTAATAGACCGCCACCCCCACTAGGAGGGCGACGGACGCCGCGTAGGCGAGGTTGTAGAGGAACGAACCGGTCGCGAGGTGGAACTGGAGTGGGACGAGGGCGAGGGCCGCGACGACCGCCGTAGCCGCCATCGGGATCCGGAGGGGGCTTCCCCGCCGCACCTTGGGGTACGGGACCGGTACGACCATCATCACGGAGAGGACCGCTACCCCGATGAACACACCGACCGGCTGAACGGTTTGGAATGCGGGCGTGTCGTGGAAGAGGAGTGCGACGATCAGCGCGAGCGCGCTTTCGGGCGTCGGGACGCCAAGGAAGTACGGTCGGTTGTACGCTCGCGCCGTGAAGTAGGTGAGACGCGCGAGCGCCGCGGCGAGGTAGACGACCGCGAGTCCGAGCGCGACCGGCTCCCACGGCTGCCACGTGGCAGTGTCGCCCGTGTGAACCGCGATCAGGAAGGCAGGAGCGACGCCGAACGAGACCGCGTCCGCGACCGAGTCCGCGACGCGGCCGAACCGACCTGCGGGGGAAGAGCTCCGGCGGGAAAGCACACCGTCCCATCCGTCGAACCCAATTGCGCAGGCGATGAGGAGCATCGCCCAGAGCTTGTTGCCGGCGAGAACGTAGAGGATGGCGCCGACCCCGAGGACGGCGTTCGCGAGCGTCGCGAGGTTCGCGTAGACCCGCCAGCGGTCGGTCACGGCGTCTCCCGTGCCAGGGAGCTCGTGCCGGCACGGACCCGGTCCCCGACCTTCACCACCGGAACCACCCGGTCGGAGGGAAGATGGACGTCCACGCGAGAACCGAAGACGACCATCCCGAGTCGGTCCCCCTTCGTGCCGAGCGAGCCGACCCGTACGAACGAAACGAGACGTCGCGCGAAGATCCCGGTGACCTGAACGACCTCAACCTCCCCGAGGTCGGTCGAGAGGTGGTAGTGTCGTTGGACGTTTCCCTCCGCCTCGGGTCGGTACGCGGGCCGGAATCCCTGGCCGCTCCCTTCGATGGCCGTGACACGGCCGGCGAGCGGGAATCGGTTCACGTGGACGTTCGTGACGTTCATGAAGACGGAGACCCGCCACGAGTTCCCGACCCGTTCGACCGCCCGGACCCGGCCGTCCGCGGCGGAGACGACCCCCTCCCCCGGCGATCGCTCCGGGTCACGAAAGAACAGCGCGAAGAACGCCCAGACGGCAAGTCCGGCCAGGAGTCCGACGACCCACGGGACCGTGAGGGGCACGGCGTGGATGGCCGGGAGAACCGCCAGGAAGAGGAGGAGCGCACCGGCCGCCCCGAGGTAACGGCCCGCGCCCGGCGCGAACACGCGGACTAACCGGTGAGGACGATTTCAATGTTGACGCCGTCGGGCACCTGGATCCGCATCACCTGGCGGAGCGCCCGTTCGTCGGCGTCGATGTCGATCAGTCGCTTGTGGATCCGCATCTCCCAGTGGTCGATCGTGCTCGTGCCGCCGCCGTCGGGTCCCTTGCGGACCGGCACACGGAGCTTCTTGGTCGGGAGCGGGATCGGACCTGCGATCGCGACCCCCGTCTTCTGCGAGATCTCCCGGATCTGCTTGCAGATCGAGTCGACCTTGCGGGAGTCGGTGCCGCTCAGGGAGATCCGGGCCTTCTGCGGCATCGATAGCCCCTCCCCCTTGGTCGCCCGTCCGCCCTCGAAGGGCTTACTCGCGCTTCTTGAGGTCGACGACGACCCCCGCCGCGACGGTCTGCCCCATGTCCCGGACCGCGAACCGCCCGAGCTGGGGGAACTCCTTGTACTTCTCGATGACGAGCGGGCGCTTCGGTGTGATCTTCACGACAGCGGCGTCTCCCGTCTTGAGCGTCTGGGGATTCTCCTCCGCGACCTGCCCGGTCTTCGGGTCGAGCCGCTTCAGAAGCTCCGTGAACTCGCAGGCGACCTGTGCGGTGTGGCAGTGGAAGACCGGCGTATAGCCGACCGTGATGACGCTGGGGTGGTTGAGCACCTGGATGTTCGCGGTGAAGTTCTCGACGACGGTCGGCGGGTTCGAGGCGGGTCCCGCAACTTCCCCGCGGTGGATGTCGTTCTTGTCGATCCCGCGGACGTTGAAACCGATGTTGTCGCCGGGGACGGCCTCTACGACCGCCTCGTGGTGCATCTCGATCGACTTCACTTCCCCGGACTTCCCGCCGGGCTTGAAGACGATCTTGTCTCCGACCTTGAGCGTCCCGGTCTCGACGCGGCCCACGGGGACCGTGCCGATGCCCGTGATCGTGTAGACGTCCTGGACGGGAAGGCGGAGCGGCTTCGTGGTCGGCTTCTCGGGGACCTTGAGGCTGTCGAGCGCCTGGAGGAGCGTCGGCCCCTTGAACCAGGACATGTTCGGGCTCGCCTTGTTGATGTTGTCGTCCTTGAACGCCGAGATCGGGAGGAACGTCACCTGGTCGGGGATCTTGAAGCCCACGTTCTTGAGAAGCTTCGTCAGCTCCTCCTTGACCTCGTTGTACTTCGCCTCGGAGTAGTTGACCTCCTGACGGTCCATCTTGTTGATGGCGCAGATGAGCTGAGTGACCCCGAGCGTCCTCGCGAGGAAAATGTGCTCGCGGGTCTGCTCCTGGACCCCTTCCGCAGCGGAGCAGACGAGGACGGCGGCATCGGCCTGGCTCGTCCCCGTGATCATGTTCTTGACGAAGTCCCGGTGACCGGGCGCGTCGATGATGGTGAAGTAGTACTTTTGAGTGTCAAACCGGCGGTGGGCGATGTCGATGGTGACGCCGCGCTCGCGCTCCTCCTTGAGGTCGTCCATCACCCAGGCGAACTCGAACGTCGCCTTCCCCTTCGCCTCGGCCTCTTGACGGTACTTGTCGATCTCCTCCTGGCGGATGTACCCGGTGTCGAGAAGGAGCCGGCCGACGGTCGTGGACTTTCCGTGGTCAACGTGTCCGATGAAGACGATGTTAAGGTGGGGCTTCTGCGCCATTTTCTGAAGGCTCCGGGCGCGCCCAGTTGGTCCCCCTATATAGGCGTTGTCTCACCGCACCACCGAGGGAAGCGGAACGTTCGATTTCCCTCGGTGGAGCAGGCCGACCCGAGGCGGCCGGCTCTGGTCCGCGCGCCGCCCCGGGACGTCTCGCGCGTTCGCCACTAGAGGTCCGGCATCAGGAACAGTTCGTTCCCGTCCGGGTCGCGGATCGTCGCGTACCAGCCCCAGGATTCCTTCTTCGGAGCCTCGGCGAACTCAACTCCGTTCGTCTTGAGCGCATCACACGCCCCGACGAAATCCGTTCCGGGAAGCCGCAGCGTGATCCCCGAGTTCCCGGGTTCGAGCGTCGCGTTCGGTTCGAACTCCGAGATCTGGCACAAGTGGAGGAGTCCTCCTTTCCCCTTTCGGCCCACCGCGACCCAGTGGTCCATGCTCTCGACGAGGTCGAGACCAAGCCGCTGGGTGTACCATTCGGTCGCCTTCTTCCGGTCCGAAACGATCACGGCGACGGTCGCCACATACGACTTCGGGAGGACTGGTTTCCCTCGATTCTCGCTCTTGCTCGGGTTCTTGCTCTTCGACGGCATGAATGTCCCTCGTCGCCCACCAGGCCGCTCGCACGCTTGAAGTCCCCGGGGAGGTGATGAAACAGCCCGGGCGCGTGGCGTCTTTCGGGGAAATGGTTATATCGAATAATCGATATCGCAATTTCGACTATGTGGGCATACGGGTGGGGTTCGAAGCACCGACGGGGACTCCGGGTGTGGGTTCTCCAACTTCTGGAACGAGGGCCGATGAATGGTGCGGAGGTCATGGAGCAGATGGACCGAATGACGCTGGGGTGGTGGCGACCGTCTCCCGGATCGATCTATCCGCTCCTCGACCAGTTGGTCGAGGAGAAGCTCGTCGTGAAGCGGGACGATGGACGGTACGAGCTGACCGATTCCGCCCGTCGCGGACCCGACTGGACCCGCGATTGGATCGGCCGGGGTCCCCGCACCCCGCAGGATGCGGTTTCTGAGATCGACTCCTACATCGCCTATCTCGAGGACGTTGCTCGCGGAGGTCGGACCGACCTGAAAGGAATGGGCGACCGGCTCCGCGCGGCATCGAAGCGGCTCGGAGACCTCGCGGACCGGAGCGGGGGAGCGGGACGATGAGGCTGGAGCGGTACCCCGTGGGACCGGCCGAGGCGGTCCCATTCTTCCGCGGGTTGAAGACGCGGGTCATCGCCACGGTGGCTCTCCTCGTCGGGGGCCTCTGCTGGGTGATCCTGTATCTTGCGTTCCTAGCAGGGAGATTCGCTTGGTACCAGAACCTCGCGATTGTCCTCGTCTCGTTCCTCCTCGTGCCGGCGGCCGTCATCGTGATGTGGGTGCTCTGGGGCATCTCGGTAGGTCGTCGTTTCCGACGCGCCTTCTGGGGAGACGATTTCCCGTAGCGTCTCGCAACGAGTCCCCCCGGGAGGGTCGCCCGTGCCAACCGTGGGGGGCTATCACCCGTCCCTCAGGGACCGGCTCCGAGTCAGAACCCGACGAAGGCTTCTCGAGCACCTTCGATCGATCGTCGAGCCCGAGGGGACCCGCCTCATGGACCTGGGTGGCGGGAGCGGTGTGACTACGGTCGAAATCGGAAGCGGTGCGCGCGAGCTCGTCGTCCTCGAGCCGAACGCGAAGAAGGTCGAGAGGGGGCGCCGAGCTCAGGCACCCGTCACGTTTGTCGAGGGGGTGGCAGAGTCCATCCCGTACGGGGCAGGTCGGTTCGACCGGGTGGTCTCGCTGATGTCGTTCCATCACTTCTCCGACGGGGAGAAGGCGTGTCGGGAGGCCGCCCGCGTCCTGGCCCCCGGAGGTCGGATTGTCGTCTACGATTTCGAGCGCGGTCCACCTCCGGCCCGTCTCATGGCGTTCTGGGTGGTCCGGGTCTGTCATCGCAAGATGCAGCTCCGCACCACGACCGAGCTCGCAGAGCTGGTGCGCACCGCGGGATTCCGCGACGTGCGCCGCGAGCCGTACGGAGGCGGTGCGTTCGTCTTCGGAGTGCGATGAACGCCACCGCCCCGGCGAAACCGCTTTAGAGAGTCGCCTCGTCGGCCCCCCGTCCTTGCGCGAGGCGGAGCACGTGCCGGAGCAGGTTGCCTCCACCGTGAGCTCGTCCCGGGCGACCACGACCCGACTCATGCTACCGACCGACGTGAATTTCGCCGGGGACGTCTTTGGCGGCCACATCCTATCTGAGATCGACCAGGTCGCCTACATCACCGCGACGCGACACTCGAAGGCGAGCTGCGTCACTGCGTCGTTCGACCGCGTCGATTTCCTCTCCCCGGTCCATGTGGGGGATGTGGTCGACTTCCTAGCGGAACTCACCTACGTGGGAACGTCCTCGATGGAGGTCTGGGTCCGGGTGCGGGCGGAGTCGACCCACGGAGGTGACCCACGCCCGGTGGGGGAGGCGTTCGTGACGATGGTGGCGGTCGATGCGAACGGACGACCGGTTCCCGTTCCACCTCTGCTCCTCGAGACGGTCGAAGAGCGGTCGCGGTTCGAGGACGGACGCCGAAGGATGGAAGAACGTCGGAGGACTCGTCACCGTCCTGCTCGGTCGTAGGAAGGAACCATGCTTTGTGAGATGTGCGGCAAGGATGTTCCGTCGACGAGCCGGGTTCGCCTGGAGCATTCGATCCTCGCCGTCTGCCCCGACTGCGCCAAGTTCGGTATCCCGGTCGACCCCGTTCCGGCGACCGCGTCCGCTCCCGTCGGAGCTCACACACCGTTCCGCCCCGGAGTCAGCATCAGTCGACCGACCGGGACTCGCCGACGCCTCGAGGAACGGGACCTCTACCAGGAGATCGGCGAGCTCGAGCTCGCTCCGGACTGGAACAAGCGGATCCGTCTCGCCCGCGAGTCCCTCCAGTGGACCCCCGAAGTGCTTGGAAAGATGCTGAACGAGAAGAAATCGGTCGTCCTCAAGATCGAGTCGGGGAGCTTTCGACCTCCGGACGCGCTCGTCCGGAAGCTGGAGCATCTCCTCAAGGTGCGCCTGCGAGCCGAGCCGGAGGGACCGGCCTCGGACTGAACCGACTTCCAGGGCTACCGCGGACGGACGCCGGTCGCAGCCCCATCGCTCGGACGGGTCCTGCGCCGCGAGTGAGGGGAGACAGTGGGAGGAGCTCCCGCTTCGCGGCCAGAACCCACCGCGGTCGTGATCTCGGCTCGGACGAATCCGTCCGAGAGTCGCCCCTCTCGCGCCGCGCGCAGCTCGCTCGTGTAGTCGTCCAGGGTCCGGTCCGACCAGCCCATGTAGCCGAAGCCGAGGACCGCAAGGGCGATCACGCAGACAATGCCGACCACAGGGAGCGGTAGAACGAGGGCGACGATCGTGAGGCCGGACGTGAGGCCCACGAGCGCGTAGAACGCCCGGTCGACGTCGCGCTGCGCTCTCCGGTCACGATGCGAGTAGTCGAACACGTTCGAGTTTTGCACCCCACCCGAAGGCCTGGTTCACGGCCGGGCGCGGGGATGCGCCTTCGATGCGAGGAATCGTTCGAGGATCGCCTTCTGGGCGTGCAACCGATTCTCCGCCTGGTCCCACGCGGCCGAGCGCGGACCGTCGAGGACCGAGTCGGTGATCTCCTGTCCGCGATGGGCGGGGAGGTCGTGGAGCACGAACGCCGACGGCTTGGCGAGCGCGACGAGCGCGTCGTTCACCTGGAAGTCTCGGAACGCCTCCTCTCGGGCCTGGGTCTCGGCCTCCTCACCCATCGACACCCAGACGTCCGTGTAGATCGCGTCGACTCCGCGGACCGCTTCCTTCGGGTCGGTGGTGAGGGAAAGGGTCGTCCGAGTGTTCCGGGCGAGGACCTCGGCGGCACGGACGTACTCGGGCTGAGGGCGATAGCCGCTCGGGGTCGCGACCGAGAGGTCGAGTCCCACGGCGGCCGCACCGAGGAGAAGGGATTGGAGGACGTTGTTGCCGTCCCCGACCCAGGCGAGGCGATGGCCGGCGAACCGTCCTTTCCACCGCTCCCGCATCGTCAGGAGGTCGGCGACGATCTGGCACGGATGCTCGAGGTCGTCGAGGGCGTTGATGACCGGGATCGTCGCCCAGTGTGCGAGCTCGACCATGTCCGTGTGACGGAACGCGCGGTAGCAGACCCCGTCCACGAATCGGGAGAGGACCCGGGCGGTGTCTGCGATCGTCTCCCCGCGTCCCAGCTGGAGGTCCTTCGACGAAAGGTAGAGCGCATGGCCGCCGAGGTCGTTCATCGCGACCTCGAACGAAACACGGGTGCGCGTCGAAGGCTTTTCGAAGATCATCGCGAGGTCCTTTCCCGCGAGCAAGGGTCGCTTGACTCCCCGAGCCCGCTCCGCCTTCAGCGTCGCCGCTCGCGCGAGGAGCCGGTCGAGCTCCTTCGCGATGTCCGAGATCGAGAGAAGGTCCTTTGGAGGTGCCTCGTCGCGCGCCATCGCATCGAACAGAGGCGGTCCGCGTTAAACGATTCCGACACCACCTGCGCGCGCGCTCTCGTGAGAAGGTTATGAAGGGGACCCGGTTGGGCCGCGCGAGGGAATCACCGTGCCCGCGCGTTCGAAAAGGAGTTCGAAGAGCGCCTCCCCGAAGCCGACCCCCGGCCGTACCGCATCCCAGCGCGGTCGACGCGTCTACATGGTTACGGGAGGCGTCACGAAGTTCGCGAAGGCGCATCCGGCGATGGACTTCCGCCTGATGGTCAAGAAGGCGTACGACTACGCGCTCAAGGGGATCCCGAACCTCACGGCCGATCGGATCGACGGCACACGGATCTCCTATTTCTCCGACCATTTCGCACGGCAGCTCAAGGCCGCTAGCATGGTCCAGGACTACCTCGGAATGAACCCGAAAGGGTCGGTCCGGATCGAGTGGGGAGGAGCCACTGGAGGCGAGTGTTTCCAAGCGGCGTACGAAGCGGTCGCGAGCGGGCGGATGGACGTATGTCTTGCCGCGGGGTTCGAGACGATGAGCCGGGTTCCCACCTGGAAAGGGAACGAGTTCATCGCTCTCGCATCCGATACGAACTTCGACTTCCCTCTCGGAGGCTTCTACACAGGGTACTACGCCCTGATGGTCGTCCGGCACATCTACGAGTACCTCCGGCTCGGGAAGTTCGCGAACGTGAAGGACGAGCGCGAGGCACAACGCCTCGCCATCGCCGAGGGAAGCCGCATCATGAGCCTCGTCTCGGTCAAGAATCACACGAACGCGCTTCACAACCCGTATGCGCAATACCCGAAGCGCCTCACGGTCGACGAGGTCCTCCGGTCGGAGATGATCAGTTACCCGCTCACGCGCGAACAGATCTGCACGATGAGCGACGGGGCGGCCTGCGTCGTCGTGTGCGACGAATCGCATGCCAAGGAGTTCACGGACAAGCCCGTCCAGATTACCGGCGTTGGCTGCGGGACCGACACGATGCGGCTCGCCGACCGTCCGTTCGGGCACGTTCCTCTCCTCCCGCATGAGAAGGCGAGGGACTACGAAGACCTCCCGTACCCGGGCGTCCACTCCTTCCGCGCCGGGCGCTCCGCCGGGATCGAGGCGTATCGGATGGCGGGGATCACTCGGCCGACGAAGGAGATCGACTTCATCGAGCTCCACGACGCATATGCCTCGAGCGAGATCCAGACGTACGAGGACCTCGGTCTGTGCCGGTACGGCGAGGGGTACGGTTTCGTTGAGCGAGGAGACCCGTTCCTGAGGAACATCGACTACGGATTCCCGGTCCCGAACGCGGGGGCGATCCCGGTGAACCCTTCGGGCGGTCTCATCGCGTGCGGACATCCGGTCGGCGCCACGGGTCTCATGCAGGCGGTCTTTGCGTTCTGGCAACTGCAAGGAACGATTCCGAAGCACTTCGGCGACCCGACCCTGCAGCTGAAGCAGCCTCGTCGCGGCGCGATCCACAGCCACGCCGGAACGGGTTCGTCCGTGACGGTCTCGATCCTCGAACGGGGGTTCCGATGAGCGCGCGTCCCCCGACCTTTACGAAGTTCCGGGACGTCCAAGCGGAGCTCGACCGGTCCGGTTCCGCGGTCTACCGCGACCCGGACGGCGTCGAGAGCCTGATCGTCCGGAGCCCTTACTCTATCAACTACGTCCACAGCTATGCCGAGGATTCCCCGTTCTTCCTCGGACTCGCCGAGGGGAAGCTCCGGGGCTCGAAGTGCCGGAAGCCGAAGTGCGGTTTCGTCTATGGAACCCCTCGCAGTCACTGCATGGTCTGCGGGGCTCCGACCGAGTGGATCGACCTCCCGACGAACGGCCGGGTCCATTCGTGGACGACGTGCCATTTCGGGGGCGAGGCGTTTTTGAAGGAAACCCCGTACAACCTCGCGCTGGTCGAGTTCGACGGCGTCGGTAGCCTCCTCCTCGTTCGGCTGCGCGACTGTGCCGAGTCGGACATGTACGTCGGGATGCCGATCGAAGCACGGTTCGACACGAACCCCAAGTACTCGATCACCGACGTCTGGTTCGTTCCCTCGCGGTAGAGAACCCCCACGGTCCCGTTCTGGGGTCGAGCCGGTTCGGCCGGATGGGCCGGATTCCGTTACCGGCTCAGTCCCTCGGCCGGAGTCCGACCAGCTCGAGAACGTCGCCCTGGTCGCGGGCGAATTGGCCCCGCGCCGTCCGGGCGACCTCGACGAAATCCAGTCGTTTCCACACGGGCGTGGCAGGCAGCTTTCTGGACTCCCATCGCCCCCGGTAGACGAAGTGGATGTCCCAATGGGGGTCCTTCCCGGGACTTTCGGGTCGCGGAGAGGGGTCGGAGAACACGAACGGGCCCTCGAGCGGAATCGGAGGAGACCCGAGCTGCTCCTTCAGGATCCGATGGGCGGCATCCATGGGGGATTCGAAGAGGATCAACTGGCACGACGGGAGCATCCAACGCTCCCCGATCGCCCGGACCCGGTTCGGGTCGATCGCACCAACCTCCCACCAGGGTCCGGACGGGTCCAATTGGCCTACGAGAACGGAACCAGGTCTCTCCGGATGCTCGAGCACCAGGAACACGGAAAGACACATCCCCTTGTCCGGAACCTCGGTCGCTCCGGGGTACTGGTCGATCGGTGCACGGCGGAAACGGGCGTAGCGTCGCTCCATCGGATTACCGCCCCTCCTTCGAGAGGGATGCCGCGGGCCGGGCTTGAACCGGCGGCTTCAAGATCTTCAGTCTTGCACTCTCCCAAACTGAGTTACCGCGGCGTCGGTCGCCCCGACCGCACGGGCCGTATAAAGAACCGGAGGGCAACGTCCGGCGCACCCGGTCCGGCCCCGGGAACGGAACGCCGCGTTTCGGCTCCGGTCGGACGCGCGCGCTCACGTTCGGAACGTCCGACCCGCCCCCGTCGTCCCCTGATTTTATCTACAGAGCCCGACGTGAATATCGGGCCGTGGCTCGCACTCTCGTCGTCACAGAGAAGTTCAACACCGCGCTCCGCATCGCGATCGTCCTGTCCGACGGACGGATGCAACGGACCCGTCTCGAAGGAACGCCGGTCTTCCGATTCGACCGGCCGGATGGCCACTACGCGGTCGTCGGGCTCCGGGGCCATATCGTGGAGCTCGACTACCCGAAGGAGTTCTCGGAGTGGACGCTCCACGGCCTTCCGAAGCTGCTCGAAACCCGACCGCAGAAGCGAGTGACCGAGAAGGGGATCGTCGCGGCCCTCCAGTCGATCGTACGGGAGTTCGACCGAGTGATCATCGCGACCGACTTCGACCGCGAAGGCGAACTGATCGGTCTCGAGTCCCTCGAGCTTCTCCAGCGGCTCCATCCGGGGATCGAGGTGAAGCGAGCGCGCTACAGCGCGCTCACGCGCGACGCAATCGAGACGAGCTTCGCCCACCTCGAGGAGCTCGACCACGCGCTCGCCGAGGCCGGGGAGGCTCGCCAGGAGATCGACCTCGTTTGGGGGGCGCTCCTGACCCGGTATCTCTCGCTGACGGCGCATCAACGTGGGCGGAGTTTCCTTTCGGTCGGCCGGGTCCAGACGCCGACCCTCGCCCTGCTCGTCGAACGCGACCAGGCGATCAAGGAGTTCGTCCCGACACCGTTCTGGGAGATCGTCGCAACGGGAGAGAAGGACGGCGAGCAGTTCCGACTTCACCACCATCACGGGGTCTTCGAGAAGAAGGAGGACGCCGAGCGCATCTTCCATCGCGTCGCGAACGCGAAGAGCGGGACCGTTCGAGAGTTCTCTGAGGAGAACACCCGGAGACGGCCGCCGGTTCCGTTCTCCACCACGTTGTTCGTCGCCGAGGCGACCCGGCTCGGGCTCGGAGCGGCGCGGGCGATGCGAATTGCGGAGGACCTTTACACGCAGGGCCTCATCAGCTACCCCCGAACGGACAACACCGTCTACCCGCGTGGGCTCGGCCTGCGGACGCTCGCCGAGAAGTTCCGAGAGGGGCCGTTCGGCGAAGCGGCGGAGTTCGTCCTTCGTCAGCCGAGCTTCCGGCCCACGCGCGGGCGGACCGAGACGACCGACCATCCGCCGATCTACCCGACCGGAGTGGTCGACCCGAAAAAGCTCCGGCCGGAGCACGCGACCATCTACGAGCTGGTTGTCCGGCGGTTCCTCGCGACCATCGCTCCCGATGCCGAGGGGATCGCTCGGACAGCGGCGGTCGAGGTCCAGGGAGAGCGGTTCGAAGGGAAGGGCCAGCACCTCACTGAGCCGGGGTGGTACCGGATCTACCCCTACTCGAAGCCGGACGAGGTCCCGATGCCGCGACTCGTCGTGGGGGAGACCGTCGCGGTCCCGAAGGTCGAGATGGTCGAGGACCAGACCCGGCCCCCGCGGCGGTACACTCAGGGTTCCCTCATCCAGGAGATGGAACGTCTCGGCCTCGGCACGAAGAGCACTCGCCACGACGTCCTACAGAAGCTGTTCGACCGGCACTACGTGAGCGCTCGCCAGCTCGAGCCGACCTCGACCGGCATTGCCGTGACGGAGGCGCTCAAGGCGCACGCGCCCGTGATCACCCGCCCCGAGATGACCCATCGCCTCGAGGAGGACATGGAGCTCGTGGCGGAGTCGAAGAAGCCGAAGGCGGACGTGATCGAGGAGTCCCGCGAGATGCTCCGAGAGGCGTACGCGCTCCTCACGGCGAACTCCCACGGAGTGCGGGAGACGCTCACGGGAGCGCTCGACCGGCAGCACTACGTCGGCCCGTGCGTGAGATGCGGCGGAGCCCTTCGACTCGCGCGAAGCCCGCGCGGTGCGAGGTGGGTCCAGTGCTCGAACAACCCGGCGTCATGCTCCGCGACCTATTCGCTTCCGTCAGCCGGGTTCATCGAGCCAGCACCGGACTTCCTGTGCGGTACCTGCAAGGTTCCGCGAGTCAAGATCACGTTCCGAGGAGTACGTCCGGACCTGTACTGCATCAACCCGGACTGTTCCGAGCACCACAAGGCGTTCCGAATCGGAGTCTGCCCGAACTGCGGGAGTCCGCTCCAGATCCGATACTCGTTCGCCGGAAAGCGGTTCGTCGGCTGCTCCGGTTACCCGACGTGTCGCGTCACCTATCCGCTCCCTCAGCGCGGAAAGCTCGAGAAGGACCAACCGCCCTGCCCGGTCTGCCGGGCACCGGTCGTGACCGCGATCGAGGCGGGTCGCCCTCCTTGGACGCTCTGCATCAACCCGGAGTGTCCGACCCGGGTGAAGAAAGAGGGCGCGAAGGGGACGCCGAAGGCGAAGGCGAAGCGGTCCCGAACGCCCCCGAGGGCGAGCGGCACGAAGGCTCGAGGCTCCCCCGTGGCCGAATCACCGGCCCCGGCGCCCGCCGAACGGTCCGCTCCGTCACCGGTTCCGGCACGAAAGCGAGCCCGAGCCCCGAAACGAAAGGCCTCTGCAAGCGGAGGCGGTGAAGCGGAGTCGGCGGCTGCGTCCGCTCCCCCGTGAAGGAACGGACGGGCGAATCTAGACCGTATACACCGGACCGCTATGAGCGTCCCTCCCTCGGTCCGGGAATCGGCCGTTTCTCGACCTCTCGGCCCGCGTTAAATACGCTCGGCCGGTTCATTCTCTCGTGAGCAGCTCCCACCGGCTCGTCGACCTGGATTATCGCTCTTTTGCTCAGAGGATGAAATCGAACCCTCTCCTGATCGTACCTGTGGGTTGCCTGGAAGCCCACGGCCCTCACCTACCTCTCGGCTCGGACCAGATCCAGGCGGAAGTGACCGCTCTCGCCCTCGCCGACCGGCTCGATGCGCTGGTCGCTCCCACGGTCGCGTTCGGCTCCGCCCCCGGCGCCCGCCGATTCCCCGGCACCATCTCTCTCACAATCTCCGAGCTCGAGACCTACGTCGCCGGGGTCCTCTCGGAGCTCGCTCGATGGGGAGCGCGGCGCATTCTGGTGCTCTCGGGCCACGGGGAGCGGGGGCACATGGCCGCTCTGCGCGAGGCCGCGGACTCCACCATGCAGGCGCATCCAGGAACGCGGGTCGTCGTTCTCTGCGATTACGAGTTCGTCTACGAGCTTCGGGGAAAGGAGTCCCCGGCGAGCGACGGGCACGCGGGGCTCTTGGAGACGTCCCGAATGATCGCTCTCGCTCCCGAGACCGTGGGGGCGGAGCGTCCCGTGGTCGAGTACCACCACAGCCCATTCGTCCCGGGCACCCCGAGCGAGAAGGACTGGCCGGAGAGCGTCATCGGGGACACGCGAAGCGCCTCGAAGGAGCTCGGGGACCGCGTTCAGGTCCACGTGCTTGACCGGTTGGTCGAAACGGTCCGAACGCTCCTTCCGCCGTAGGTCCGCAGCATGGCCGACCCATCCGACACGATCCGGGTTCGCGGCGCTCGCCAGCACAACCTCAAGAACGTCTCGATCGACCTTCCGCGCGGGAAGTTCATCGTCATTACCGGCGTGAGCGGTTCGGGAAAGTCGTCGCTCGCCTTCGACACGCTCTATGCCGAGGGCCAACGGCGGTACATCGAGAGTCTCTCGTCGTACGCGCGGCAGTTCCTTGGGCAGATGGACAAGCCCGATGTCGACTCGATCGACGGGCTCGCTCCGGCGATCGCGATCGAGCAGCGCGCAGGGAGCAAGAACCCTCGCTCCACGGTCGGCACTGTGACCGAGATCCACGATTACCTTCGATTGCTCTTCGCCCGCATCGGGGTCCCGCATTGTCCGAACGACGGGAACGAGATCTCCCCCCAATCGGTGGACCGGGTCGTCGACGCGGTCAAGGCCCAGGCCATGGGCGAGAAGGTCGACGTGCTTGCTCCCGTGGTCCGTGCGAAGAAAGGGGAGCACCGGGACGTCCTCGAGAAGCTTCGCAAGTCCGGCTACCGCCGGTTCGTGATCGACGGGGTCGAGGTCCGTCTCCCCGGCCCCGAGGTCCGGCTCGAGAAGAACAAGAAGCACACGATCGAGGTCGTGGTCGATGGCTTCGAGGTCGCTCCCTCCGAGGAGAGCCGCCTCGCCGAGGCGGTCGAACTCGCCCGAAGTCTCGGGGACGGGCTCGTCGTCTTGCGTCGGCCGCGGGGACAACGCCAGATGTTCTCGAGTCGCCGCGCGTGCCCCGAGTGCGGGTTTTCGATGGACGAGCTCGCGCCGAGGATGTTCTCGTTCAACAACCCGTTCGGGGCGTGCCCCGAGTGCCTCGGCATCGGTGCGACGCTCCACGCGGAGCCCGAGCGGATCATCCCCGACAAAGAGAAGCCGCTCACCCGAGCGATCAACGTCTGGGGCCTGACGCCGATGACGTCGTCCCTCGTCCGATTCGGGGAGATGTTCGACTACGACCCTCGACGACCCGTCCGCGAACTCTCCGAGAAGGGATGGAAGGCGCTCATGTACGGCGTCGACCGGAGCTTCGGCCGTTCGACCCATGGCCCCGAGGAGTGGTGGGTCAACGGCTGGCTCCGCGAGGGGCTGGTCGCCGCCCTCGAGCGCCGATGGCGCACGACGAAGAGCGAGGGCGCGAAGGAGTACTACCTTGGGTTCCTCTCGTTCGTCCCGTGCCGCGCATGCGGAGGCCGCCGGCTGAAGCCGGAAAGCCTCGCGGTGACCGTCCAGGGTCGGTCGATCGCCGACGTCACCGCGATGACGGTCGCCGAATCGAGCGAGATGTTCCGCTCGCTCGTCCTCTCCGACCGGGACGAGAAGATCGTGGGCCAGGTGGTGAAGGAGATCCGCGCCCGGCTCGGATTCCTCGAGAACGTGGGGCTCACGTATCTCACCTTGGACCGGGCCTCGGGGACGCTCTCGGGCGGGGAAGCAGAACGGATCGCCCTCGCGACGCAGATCGGGTCGGGCCTCGTCGGCGTCCTCTACATTCTCGACGAACCATCGATCGGGCTCCATCCCCGCGACCAGGCTCGGCTGCTCTCGACGCTGAAGACCCTCCGCGACCTCGGCAACACGCTTCTCGTCGTCGAGCACGACGAGATGACGATGCGCGAGTCCGATTGGCTCGTCGACCTAGGGCCCGGCGCGGGCTCGCTCGGAGGGGAGCTCCTGTACTCGGGCCCGCCGGAAGAGATCGGTGGAACCCCGCGCTCCCTTACGGCGGCCTTCCTCTCGGGGGTCCGC
>Ga0187780_10000344_pt1 | contig 35295 bp, 33 predicted proteins | sample 1015_Q2_SP10_20__FD_132429 | JGI IMG/M metagenome (GOLD analysis project Ga0187780, IMG submission 132429) | Tropical peat soil microbial communities from peatlands in Department of Meta, Colombia - 1015_Q2_SP10_20_MG | ecosystem: Environmental > Terrestrial > Soil > Wetlands > Peat | place...
AGATTCTGCTCTTACAAAACGTGACGCCTGCAACTCCTTTAGAATCCGCTCTTACGAAAAATGCCGGGTGTCACCTGCCCATGATTCCCATTTTGGAACTGACTATCCGACGAGGATAGTCATCCTGAGCGAGCGCAGCGAGTCGAAGGATCTCTCTTTTCTCCCAGGCCCCCTGCTCGTCACTCGTTTACCCTTGGGCTATCCCCTGCTCATACCATCGGACGCTTCTGCTCACCATAGTAGCGCGCGCGGATGCCCCGCGGGCTGCTCCTTTGCTTCCTCTGCCTCCTTGACTTCCTTTACCTCCCTATTTCATGACTTCGCAGCTCCCGTTCCGCCATTTCAGGGTCGTGCCGGGCGTGAGGGCTTCCCGGCGGACATATCCCATTCCAAGGATGAGGTCCGGACCCCAGATACGCGCCGCCCGCGTCACTGTGCCCACGTCTTTCCCTTCCATCATCATCAACATCTCGCCGGCCGGCGGGATGGGCCCGCTCGAAAACAGCAGTTGCACGCGTTTGCGGTTCACCTGGCCGCGCGAGCGCACGCGTTCGACAATTTCCTGGCCCGTGTAACAGCCCTTGGTGTAGCTGATGTGGCTTTTTTCCAGGCCGGCTTCGTGGGGAATCTGCTTTTCGCCAAAGTCGTAACCAAACCACGGCACGCCCTGCGCCAGCCGCTGCCCGCTCAGCGCCGTGTAGCCCATCGGCCCGCCGCCTTGCTTGCGCGCGGCGTCCAGCAAAATCGGCCAGAGTTCAGCCAGTTTGGCGCGCTCAACAATAAACTCCGCTCCCGCCACGTCTCCCTGCGACCGTTTCACCACCCGGCAGGGAATTGTACCCACTTCGCCGTCCGCCGACTGCAAGTCTTTCATGACCGCGAGATCGACGCCGGAAATGTCGCGCACCAGCGGCGCCGCTTTCGGCCCTTCCAGCGCCAGCGTGCCGTATTTTTCGGTCTCATCCGTCAGCGTGACGTCGTCCATGATGATGTATTTGTCCAGATCGGCGATGAGCTGCTCGCGAATCATCGCGTACGAAACGCAAAACAGGCGGTCGGCAAAGGCGTAGGTCTCGATTTCCGCCAGGATGTGCCCTTGCGGATTCAGCAGCAGGGAAACGTTGCCGCTTCCCGCAGGCAAGTCTTTAACGTTGTTGGTCAATATGGCGTTCAGGTAGCGCACCCGGTCGGGACCGGTGAACACAAGGTATGCGCGGCAATTCTTGTCGATCAACGCGACACTTTTGTTCGCGAACCGGTATTCCGCGGCCGGCTCGCCGAAATCGTCCGGCAGCGTGCAGCCAAACCACACGCCCATTTTCGCGCCGGCTTGCGCGTGAAGTGGCGCAAGAGGTGTTTCGAGAGGGCGGCTTGCGGCGGGCGATCCCATTACTGCTTTATACTACTTCAGTTTGTGGGACAAAGCGCGGCGGTGCCACGAGCGCGCACGGAGCGATGGTATACTCTGCTTATGCTGGATCGTTTGCCCGCCCTTAATGCCACTCACAGCGGCCTGATTCACATCACCATTCCGGTCGGGATCTTGCAGTGCAACTGCTCGATTATCGGGGACCCGGAAACGCGCGAAGCCCTCGTCGTAGACCCTGGCGACGAAGTCACGCGCATTCTCGATCTCATCGGGCGGCATCGCCTCAAAGTAACGGCCATCGTCAGCACGCACGCGCACATCGATCATGTCGGCGGCTTGAGCAAGCTCCATCAATATACGGGCGCGCCGGTGCTCATGCACCGCGACGATCTTCCGCTCTATCAGGCCATGGACGTGCAGGCTTCGTTCCTGGGCGTGATGCCCCCGGAGTTGACGGAAATCGACCAGCTCTTGAAAGAAGGCGACGTGCTGCGCTGGGGCTCCTTTGAAGCGCAAGTGATTCATACGCCCGGCCACTCTCCCGGCAGCGTTTCGCTCTTTCTCCCGCACAACGCGGGAAAAGTGTCGTCCGCGGAAGAAGCCTCCAAAACTCCTGTGGTTCTCGATGAGAACGGCCAAAAAATCTCCATCTCCGATTTGCTGAACAAACTGGAGCGCCGCGGGGGCCTTTCCGAAGCCGCTTCCGAACCGGAGCCGGAACCGGAGAAACCCGCGCCTCCCGCGCCGCAGCTCTTTTCCGGAGACACTTTGTTTGCCGGCAGCATCGGCCGCACCGATCTTTGGGGTGGCTCGATGGAGCAGATCATGGATTCGTTGCGAAGCAAGCTGATGCACCTGCCCGACGAAACCATCGTGTTTCCCGGCCACGGGCCGGTCACGCAAATCGGACAAGAGCGCGAGCTGAATCCGTTTTTGCGCCCGGAGTAGTCCACGGGAAAAAAAGTAATCGCCATTGGCGAGCGCATTTCGCAGCCAGAAAAATCGCAGCTTGAGAGGAGTCGAAAAAGCAGCCCAAGAAAAAGTAGCCTGCAATCAGTTTTGTGGTGACTGTTTCGCTTTGCGCAGTTCTTCCATCACCGACTGCACCAATTCTTTTGCGTGAACCAATTCCTGATTGATTATGCGCAAATCCATCGCCGGCACGGTGGGGTTGCGCTGGCTGGTGCAGTAGACGCCGTGCTGGCCCACGAGCACCAGCGCGTTGGTTAAACGGTCCAGCGACACGGCCAGCCGCCCGCGCTCGCGGCCGAACATTTGCTCGTAATGCTCGAGTTCGTCTTTGTGTTCCTGAAACGCCGACATGGTTTGGCCTCGCCGATTCTGTCTTGAGTCCTCGCGCCGGGGTTCGTGGCTGTGATTTCCCATCCGATTTTTGCCGCGAAACTCTCCGAAAACGCGGAGTTGCACTTCGGGCACACAGCGCACTCACCAAACTTTACCGCATCCCTTACGCGGAACATAATTCGCTGAGTTACAACGCAATCCTGTAAGCAGTTCGCGCGTGGCGATTTCTGGCTTCAGGAGAAAGGTCCGGCTTGTTTCCCGGGAACGGGATGCCGGATAGAGCAACCAAAACATGCGACGTTCCGACCTGGTGCAGCACAAGGAAAAGGAAAAAGGCGCCGTCTCCCGCACCTCTCAGATTGTATTTGGCGAGAGGCAGCACCTTCTCCGCGTCCTCGATTCGCTTGAGGGCACGGACCTGCCGATCGCGCGCATGCAGCAAGAGCGGCGCATCCTGGAAGAGCTGATTCACGCGCGGACGCGGGAACTGAATCAGATTAACGTGGCGTGGGACGAGAAAATCGGGTTGGTGCTGAGTTCCGATGCGAAGCCGGAAATGCTGGAAAAGCTGGTGAAGCAGGCGCCGCAAACGGATTACTATTTGCTGCGTCTGATCAGCGAACATCCCCGCGCCAACGCAAAGACCTTGAATAAGCTGGCGAAGCACCCCTACGGGGCTATTCGCGAAAACGTCGCGCGCCACCCGAACGCCGACGCGCCGACGCTGACGTGGCTAAGCCGGGACCGCAGCCAGCCGCTCTGGTATTTAGTGGCGTTCAATCCCAACACCCCAACGCCGCTGCAACGCCGCTTGCGCGATCGCCTGAAGCGGCTGGGCGAAAGCCAGGCCGCAAAGTAGATTCCAGCCAACAGCCTAATTCGAAGGTGAATCGCTTTCTCTTTTGCGAAAGCGATTCATTTTGATTTGTAGGTGAAGGTCACCTTGGTTTCTTCGTCGAGGACCAGCGGCCGGACAAAATGATAGGAGTTGCCGGCGCGCGGGACTTCCACGCGAACCGGCAGAATGCCGGAAGCGCGCTGCTGCAGACTGATGACATTGGCGGAAGCAGCGAGCTGCTGCTGGGCAATCTGCTTTTTGAGGTCGCGCTCGACGCGTTGATACGTGCTGTAGTTGTTAGCACCAGCGCTGACTTCAACAGTTTCCGTAGCGGCAGCGAGGCTCAGCGTTGTCGCCAAGGGAGCGGGCCGGCTGCCGTCGTAAGAGAAGCGCTGAACGACGCGCTTGAAACCTTGCGAAAAGACGGCAACCTCGACGTTTCCTGAGGACAGATTCGAGACAACCCATCGGCCTGTCGAGTCGGTCATCACGTTTCGAACGGCACCGGAGTCGGGTTGGGTCACGGTGACCTTTGCGTTGGGGACGACCGCACCTGATGGATCGACGACGAGGCCGCCCAATTGGCCAGGAAGCAAGGAAACGGACTCGAAGTTGCCAACGGGAATCGCGGGAACCATCCCATTAATGTCATCTCCCGTTTCTGCTCCCGAGACGTCCAGTGAAGCAGGAGGCAAGAGGCTGGCGGCGATGGCGTCGCCGCCGAAGTCTTTCACCTTGTATTGTTCGGGCAGAAACACTTCCCATTGCAGCAGATCGATGGGAACGTCCATTTTGGGCAGCGAAATGTCCGAGCCGCCCTTTTTGGCAAAGGGCGCCCCGGAATGCATGAATACAAACGAAACGGTGTAAGCGTCGGTAGGACGGAAGTTGTCGCGCAGCAACGGAACGCGGTTTCCGTCAGAACCCTCGACAGGCTTCACTTTTTCGCCAGCAACTTCTGCAGAGACGATGTTGGCGCCGGCGGGGAGCGCGACCTTCAAGAACGGTTGCGCCTGATTTTTCACGATGAGCTTCACTTCGGTGAGCGAGCGTCCTTCGTTGGTGACCAGCGTGGTGACAATAGCGCGTTCGACGACCGCGGCCAGAACGCTGCTGTCAGGGAAGCGCGTCCAGGAGAGCGCCAGGCTCGGCTGCTCGTTGGGCTGCCGGTGGTACCGGAAGGCGGCTTGAAGAGGGAAATGCGCGAGCGAGCGCAAGTAAGAATTGGTCTCCTTGAAATCCATGCGCTTGAGGCCCCCGCTCTCGCTGGCGGTGAGTTCGATGGTGCCTGCGCCTTGGACCAGGACTTCGCCGGTTTCGCGCTGCGCGTTCTGGAAGCTAAGAAAAGGCGCATCGGCTTTCGTATCGGTGAGCGACTTTTCCATCGTAATGAGGAACTGATGAGTTTTTTGCGCGGGGGCACGGACCTTCAGTGTGAGCACGCCCGACTGCACTTCGCTGGATTCGACCGAACCACCGGTGGCTCCCGTGAATTCGTAACCGGCGGGAATGGCAATTTCGAATTGCGAGGGTTCGCCTTGGACGACAGTGACATCGGCGAGCGCGGCGATGCGGAGATCCGCTTCGCTCACAGTGACCAGCGTTTTCACGTCGGAAAGAAAACGCACTTCTTTGGGCGCCACGGGGACAGCGACTTCGCGGGTGGTCCACCAGATGCTGGTGGTTTGGCCGGGAACAAGCGTGGCTTCGATGGTGGTTTGCCCGTTTTCAGAGGAACGCGAAGTGATAAGGCCGGGATTGAGGCGCACGTTGGTGCGGTCACCGGGAAGAGTGAGCGTCAGGCGCACGCTGCCCGCGGCGGGCGCGGGAAGATTGAACGAAGCGCGGCCGGCTTCGATGCTGAGCGGAAGGCCGGTGTCCAGCGTGACCGCAAATTCCGCCGGGCCCGGGAGCACGGCAGTGTGGGTGCCATTTTCGAGTTCGAGCGGCAAGCTCTTGCCCTCCTGATGGGCGTCGAAGATGGCCATTCCGGTGGTCAGCGGAACTTTGGTGACGCCCTTGTGAAGGATTTCGCCGCGCAGTTGAACGGTGCCTTGAACGGATTCGTTCGCAACGCGGAATTTCAGTTCCGCGCACTTCATCGTATAGGGAATAGGCGGCGTGTCGATTTTTCGAGCAGGTTTGTTGGCCAGCTCAAGAAGACGATTGTATTCGTCGAGAGAAAGCGTGACGTTGCCGCTGGAAGGCACGGGAGGAGCGACTTTTTCTTCGGCGAACAGAAATTCCGGAGCGACCAACATTCCCGTCAACACAATCGAGAGAATCTTTTTGATTTGCGACGTTTTCATTTGCCACCTGCCTTTTTCTCGTGCTGATAGCTGAGAGTCGCGGACGGCGCCTGGTTTTCGCCCGTGAGTTCGGAGACCAGATACAAGGAAGGCCCGAAAGCAGGGAAGGAAACGTGGATCGGAAGAATTCCCGCGCGTTTGCCTGCCAGAGTGTCGGAGCGAAACCTGTCGACCAATTCCTTGGTTGCGTCCTGCAGGAGCTTTGCTTTCCCATCGTCTTTCTTATCGAAATCGGATGGCGGTGCCGAAACGGGCTGAGGCCCGTTCACGGCGACGACTCCGCCGGCGACACCTGAACCAACGCCACCTCCAAAGCCAGAGCCGATTCCTCCAGCCACCCCAGTCATGAGCGCTGCTGACTCCGGACTTTCATAGGGAGCGGAGCGGAAGGAGCCCGGCTCCGGCGTCACTTTGAAAAGCGGCGGGTGATAAACCAAGAGACCTGTGCGGGAAATGGGAAGATCGAGCGCGGGCAACGGAAGATTGAACTGGCCTTTGTCGTTCCACGCGGTTCCGCGAACCAGGTAGACGACCTCCACGGCGAAAGGCGGTGCATCCTCTCCGGCGCGTGCCTTGTCAAGCGGCAAGAGCAGGCTGCCATCGGGCGCCTGGCCGGGCCGAACGGTTTTGCCGGAAAGAGAAGCGCTCCAAAGCGTGGCGCCCTGCGGAAGGATGATTTTGAGGAAATTGCGCTGGTTATTGCGGACGGCGTAGCGCGCCTGGACAAACGTCTTCCCTTCGCTGGAGAGGAGCACCTGATAGCGCGCTTCCTCGACGTTGGCCATCAGCACAGCTTGTGGCGTGTAGCGCGCCAGGGTGACGTTGAGCGAGCGCGCCATTTTTGCTTCACCGGAGCGAAAGCGAAACGCGGCAAGCGAAGGCGACTGATGATTGGCCACGAGTTCGCCGAGATCCGTGGCGTCGGCACTCTCGAGCCCTTCGGATTTAAGGTCTTTGATTTCGCCGGCGCCGAGCACTTCGACGGCAGCGCCGCCGGTTTCCCGTTCCGCATTCAGGAGGCGAAGCAGAGGAATGTCGATAGACCCGTCGCGCGGGCTGCGTGTTTCGCCGGTGATGACGAAGCGCGCGGTTTGTTCGACTGGCTCAAGAAAGGTGACCGTAAGCTGGCCGGATTTGGATTCCCAATCCTCGACCATTGCCCCGAGCACCTGGTTGATGGTGACTTTGTCGGGGATTTGAACCTTCACTTCGCGAGCAGCACCTTGGGTGACCTCCAGATTGACTTCGGCGCTGATGGAAGCGTTGTCTTCGCCTAGGCCGAAGAGCTGCGTGATGGAGCCACGCAGCCGCAAAGGCAGTTCGGCGCGATGGTCTTCCGTCTTTCTGCGCCAAGTGAAAGCCAGCGGCTCGTTGCCGCGGCCGTAGGCAATCCATTTGCTTTCCGTGGCGGATTCGGATTTGTCCGAAAGAAGTCCGCCGGTGAGGTGAATGTCCACGCCTTGCCGGGGAAGCTGGACCGAGGCTCGCGTGACGCCCGAGGCGGTCGAAGGAAGCGCGATGCTCTCTTCGCCGGCGCTGGAACTTACGGGCAGCGCAATATCAAGCAGCAAGACGGCGCGGCCGGAATGCGAAAGCAGCGCAGAGAACTGGCTGGGGGACTTGCTGATGGCCCCCGGAACCAGCGAAACCAGTTTGCCATCGAGACGCGCTTCGCGAACCAGCAGCCCCGGTGGAATTGGCACGCGCACCCAGCCGTCTTTGAGGACATCAATGGTGAGAGTGGCGCGGCCAGCGGCGAGTTCGCCATTAATGCGCAAGTCGTAGTCCACGCGCGTAAGCGTGGCATCGACGGGAGGTGGCTCCGGCTCGCGCTCGGCGGGATACGCGCGCGCGTGCAGCGTCCGGTATTCTTCGACGGGCAAGACGACCCAGCCGGGAGAATGCTCGGCGGTTTGTGCGGAACAGTTCGCCGCGAGAATTGAAAGCGCGGCGAGTACGGCAAGGATTAAAGAAAAGAACAGCGCAACAGGTTTGATTTGTGAAGGAGAAATGCGGTTTGCGAGCGATCGAACGGACATACAAATAGCTCCCTTCTTTTTGGAAGTAGCGAGCCCGTGAAATTGGTGGGCAACCCGGGGACAAAGTGGCGTAATTGCTGGATGAGATGGCGAATCGGGCAAAGATGGTTGTTCCATGAATGGATTCTTCTCCGCAGAAAACTCTTCCAGCCAGAGACTGCCGTGTCAGGGTTAGAACGGAAAGGAGAGGGATTCTTGCAGAAAGCAGCCGGCGACGGGAAACGTGCGGCCAAGCATGAAGGCTAGCGGGGAAAGCCGCTTCGGCAGGCCTCCACCCGAGGTTGACTGACCCAGCTTAGTTTGCGGCGGGGATGCGCAATTGCCAAAACAGGTAGCTGAGGATGTCGGTGTCCTCTTCAATGATTTTATTCACCGGCCGACCTCCGGAGTGGCCTGACTTCGTGTCATAGAGAAGAAGGATGGGCCGGGCCGAGCCGTTGGCGGCTTGCAAACGCGCGGCCATCTTTCTTGCGTGCAAGGGAGCGACCCGCGTGTCGCCATCCCCAGTGACGAACAAGATCGACGGGTATTGGGTGCCGTCGACCACGTGCTGATAGGGGGAATAGGCGTAGATATATTTGAATTGATCGGGATTATCCGCGCTTCCGTATTCGGACACCCAATAGGGGCCCAGGAGGAATTTGTGGAAGCGCAGCATGTCGAGAAGCGGATACGCGCAAACGACAGCCTGAAACAGTTCGGGCCTCTGGGTGACGGACGCTCCCATGAGCAGCCCACCATTGCTGCCACCGATAATCGCGAGCCGCGATGCCGTGGTATATTTGTTGGAGATAAGAAACTCCGCGGCGGCAAAGAAATCATCAAAGACAGTCTGCTTTTTTTCAAACATTCCGGCGCGATGCCACTCTTCGCCAAACTCACCGCCGCCGCGAATGTTGGCCACGGCGTAGATTCCGCCATGTTCGACCCAAACAAGCGGGACCGGCCGGTAAGAGGGTGTTTCGCTAACATCGAATCCACCATAAGCGTAGAGCAAAACGGGATTCGAGCCATCCGGCTTTATTCCCTTTTTGTAGAACAGGAACATGGGCACGCGCGTTCCATCCTTGGAGGAATACCAGACCTGATCGATATTGAAGGAGGAGGAATCGATCTGCACTTTATCCTTGGCCCAGACTTCGGATTTAAGCTGCTTCACGTCGTAGCGGAAGATGGATTGCGCGGCGTCGAATGATTCGAAGGAAAAGAACAGTTCCGGGCTTTCCCATCTGCCCGAGATGGCGCCCACAGTGCCAAGCGACGGCAAGGCGATTCGAGATTCCACCTTACCGCCAGCGTCGAAGACCTTAAGTTCCGAGGAAGCGTTGAGGGTGTATTGGCCGATGATCTTCCCACCGGAAGCGGCAATGGTTTCGAGGTGAACATCGGATTGAGGTATGAGCTCGCGCCAGTGGTCTTGCTGCGGCGCATCGAAACTGGCAGAGAAAACGCGCCACTGCGGAGCCTTCCAATTGGTGTGGATCAGGAAATGATCGCCGGCAAGGGCCGGATAGAAGACGGCTTTTTCGTTGCTCACAGCCGGGATGACCGATCCGTTTTCCCTTACGTTTTGAACATAGATTTCAGTTTGTTCGGAGCCCGAACCAAAGGAAACGAAGTAGAGAAGGTAATGGCCGTCCTCGGATAGTTGAAGGCCCAGGCCCTTGTCCTTTGCAAGGTCTTTCCCGAAAATCATCGAGTCCTTTGCGGGATCATCGCCGATTTGATGGACGTATGCGCGGGGCCCCTCGGGGGTGACCAGCGAGTAGTAAACAGTTTTGTTGCCCGGGGCAAGTTCAAGGCTTTCGTAGAGAGCCTTTCGGAAAGCGTCCGGCAGCGGCTGCTTTGTCTCGACGTTCAAAATGCGCGGAGTGATTTCATCTTGCCCGCCGTCGCGACGGCCGTAAATCACGAATTTGCCGTCCCGGCTGATGTTTTCAAGCGTTACGCTTGCGGAGTGATCCGCGGTCCATGGCAGAGGATCGACCAGGACTTCATCCGGGGCGAAAGGGCTAAGCCGTACATAAAGAAGAAAAAGTTCCTGGCCGGCGAGGCGCTTGCGGAAGAAATAGCGCCCGCCACGTTCGACAGGTATTTCGAAAGAATCCGTGTGCAGCAATTCGCCGAGGCGTTTCGTGATCTGGGCGCGGCCCGGGAGGCCGGAGAGCGCGGCTTCCGTGCATTTTTGTTCGGCGTCGATCCAAGCCCGCGTCTCCGCGCTTTCTTGATCTTCAAGCCAGCGATATGGGTCGGCAACGGCGGTCGTGCCGTAAGTGTCCTTTACAGAGTCTATGCGCGTGGCGGGAGGACATTTCGAGGGACCTTGAGCACTTTGCGCGGCGCCTGCGTTCGCCAAGAACAAGCTAATGACGAGCAAGAAAATAGTAGGCAAAGAAATCTTGGCCGTTTGGTCCTTTAAATGGCGGCTCAGTGAAGTTCCATGGCTTAATTCGCGCATCCAAAGCCTCCTTGCGAGGTCGAAAGCGGATAATATCATTGGCCGCAGAGTACGCGGAAAGTGGGAAATTCGGCAAGGGCGCAGCGGCGGCGATCAGTTGCGAGACAACATTCCAGCATGCGTGTGAAAATGAAGCGCCGGCTCGCCATCCAGAACTGAGCCGGGACAGGGACGGAGAATGGGACCGCTGCAGGACATCCGGGAAACCTGGGCGCGTTTTCTGAACAAAGAGAATCCGGCGGTCGCTTTTGTGAACCGCAGGTGGGGGGCCATTCTCCTTCTCTCGCTGGTGCTGCTGATACCGTGCTTCTGGCACCCGCGTATCGAGGCAGGCGATTTGGCCAGTCATGTGTACAACGCGTGGCTTGCGCAATTGATCGAGAGAGGCCAGGCGCCCGGCCTCTATATTGTCAGGCGGTGGAACAACATCCTATTCGATGTGATGTTGTTGCAGCTCGCGAGGATGGTTGGCTTTTCGGCGGCGACGAAGGTTGCTGTATCCGCATGCGTGCTCATCTTTTTTTGGGGAGCCTTTGCGTTGATCAGCGCCGTGAGCGAACGCCTGCCGTGGTTTCTTATCCCCTGCCTTGCCATGCTGGCGTACGGCTATTCCTTCAACATGGGCTTCATGAACTACTATTTGTCGTTGGGATTGGCTTGCTTTGGGTTGGCAATCCTGTGGCGGGGAAGGGGAGTGGCCTGGGTTGGCGGCGCTCTTTTCGCGGTGCTTGCCATGCTGGCCCATCCCATTGGCTTTCTGTGGTTGACGGGCACCATCGCTTACATTCGCATTCGCGGGAAGATACCGGGTTGGTGGCAACTGGCGCTGCCCTTGACCGCCGTCGCGGCATTCCTCGCGGTGAATCGATATGCGGCGCATCACCCTTTCCTGTCCGCTGATTGGGATCGCGGGCCGTTCTACTTGTACAACGGCGCCGACCAGTTGGTTTTGTACGGTTCGCGCTACGTGGCGCTCGCGGTCGCGGCATTTCTCTTCGGTTTGTTGTGTGTGGCGGCCGACCGGATCGCGGCCCGGGGCAAAGCCATCTCATGCAGGGAATTCGCATTGCCGCTCGAACTGTACGCTGTCACTTTCGCCGCGGTTGCGCTGCTCCCGGAGAATATGCACCCTTCGATTTATGGCGGTTGGATTGGCCTGCTTGGCTCCCGGCTAACAACCGTTGCGGCCATCCTGGGACTTTGCGTTCTCGGTTTGTTGCGGCCACGGCGGTGGCACGCCGCGGGGTTTGGCGCTTGCGCGATCGTTTTCTTTGCCTTCCTCTACCAGGATACCGGCTGGCTGAATCATCTGGAAGCGAATGCGGAAAAGCTGGTGAGCGGCTTGTCGCCCGGAACGCGCGTGATTGCATCCGCGGATGCGCCCGCAGGGTCGCGCATCATGTTCGTCTACCATTCCGTGGAGCGCGCGTGCATTGGACACTGCTTCAGTTTTGCGAACTACGAGCCTGCGTCGGGAGAATTTCGCATCCGCGTGCGGGAAGGCAGCCCCGTCGTGACTACTTCCACCGATGACGCGGAAGACATGGCCTCAGGGAACTACGAAGTGGAGGATTCGATTCTCCCTGTGAAGCAGATTTATCAGTGCGACGCCCACGACCTGACGAAACTGTGTATTCGGGATCTTGCTGCAGGCCAATCCGCCGAGCGCCGCGATGCCGAAGAAGGGAATCGCCAATTTGCAAGCGCGGTCCCTCGCAGAAGCGATACCTTCAAAGACCAGACATACGTGAATCTATACGCGCCGCCGGCGCCGCAATAGCAGCCAAATCGCTGCCCCAATCAGCAGCGCCAGCGCTGCTCCCGCCACGGGATTCGCTGAAATAAATCTAGCGGGAGCAAGCCAGATTTGCGCGGCGATATCCTTTGCACTGCGGGAAGGCAAACGCGGCTCGGCATCAAACAGGATGGCTTGTATGTTTTGCTCGAGACCTTCTGTTGAGCCATAGACGTTTCTCAGAACAATGATGACCGCGCCGCGCTCGGGATAGCGAAGCGTCCAGGCAAAAAAATTCTCGGGCATGTCGCCGCGCGTTTCCGCCAGGGTGTTGCCGGCTCCCGGCTGCCCAGTTGGGATTTTCGTCACGAACCAGCCATAGGCCCAGTTGTTCAATCCCGGCGCAAAAATCTGGTCTCGCAGTTCCTTCGAGAAGAATTCCTGGGAAGAAAGGGCTTTGTTCCACTTGTACAGGTCTTCTACCGTGGAGTACATCCCTCCGGCGGAAAAGACATGGCTGCGATCCATGTATGGGCCGATCGTATATCTTGGCCCGGCATGGCGCAGATAGCCCGTAGCTCCTCCGAGTTGCGCCAAGTCATTCCGATCCATGCCGGTGTCGTTCATGCCCAGAGGATCGAGCAGGCGCTGATGCAGCAGGTCATCGAAGGCAAGGCCAGTGACACGTTCGAGAATCAGCCCGATCAAATCGTAACCGCAATTGCTGCACTCCCACTTTGTGCCCGGCTCGGACACAAGCGCGGGTTGGCAAAACTTCTTGGAGAACTCTTCCGGTTCGGAGTGCACCGCAGCCACAGCAGTGGCGTTGAATTCCGGAGAATCGAAATCGCCCGGAAGTCCTGAAGTGTGATGGAGCAATTGTTCGATTGTCATGCGGCTTCCCGTATCTTTGCGGTACCAGGGAAGGTAGTCCGAGACGTGCGCGTGCAGCGAAACCCTTCCTTCGGCGGCTTGCTGCAAAGCAAGCGCGGCGGCGAATTGCTTCGTAATCGACGCGATGTCGAAGCGGGTGCGCGGAGTGTTCGGCGTATGCGACGAAAAGTTGGCGTAGCCGACCCCTTTTTCATAGATCACTTGCCCGCGATCGGCGACGAGAATCGCACCGTTGAGGTAGCCAAGCTTCTCGTATCGCACGACGAGTTTATCAATGCGGCGGGCCTTGCTCAGCGATGGGTCTTGTGCCACCAAGGCGCGCGGCGCAGCAAGAAGCAGGAATGCCAGCAGCGAAGTCCGGCCTGCGAACATGGGCGAAAGCATACGAAGGCGCCGCCCTGGGATGCAAACCGAAAAGGGCGACTAAGGGGTGTTCAAGCCGGGGAATTGTCGAAAAGCCTCCAAATTGGTTGGAGACAAATTGGCTCTTGCAGCAGTCCAATATTTGCTAAAATTGGCTAGAGGTGAGAGACAATGCTGCCACTTCATCTCCAGCCGCAAAGCCACGTTCCCCTCTACGTTCAACTGCGCGATCAGCTTCGCGCCCTGGTCCATGCAGGTGACCTGCGCCCCGGCGACCGCATTCCCGCCAGCCGCGAGCTCGCGGTCATGCTCGGCGTCCACCGCACCACCGTGGCCAATGCCTATGCGGAGCTCGAGTCCGAAGGCTTAATTCAGGGACACGTGGGCCGCGGCACTTTTATCAAAGGCAACGGCAACAATGGTTTGAAGATTACTCCGCCCGCGCCGCCGGTGCTGAACGGCAACGAAGGCGTGCGCTGGGAATTACTCTTTGCCGATGAGCGGGGCGAAGAGGTTCTCTCGCGGCTGACGGCGAACGTGCCCGAACATGCTTTGTCTTTCGTGATGGCGTGTCCCGCGGAAGAATTTTTCCCGGTGGACGAATTGCAGACTTGCGTCAATGTCGTGCTTCGCCGCGAAGGCATCAACGTGTTGAGCCTCGGCCCTTCCGACGGCTACCCTCCGTTGAAAGCGGCTTTGCTCGAACTTCTGCACCGCGATGGAATTGCCGCCAAGGACGAAAACCTGCTCATCACCGACGGCTGCCAGCAGTCCTTCGATCTCATCAGCAAAGCGTTTGTCCGTCCAGGCGATTCCGTAATCATTGAGAATCCCACGTATCCGGGCGCGGTGGCCATATTTAACGGGGCTCGCGCGCGGTGCTTGAGCGTTCCGGTGCGCACGCACGCCGAGCCAGGAACGTCGCTGGGCCTCGACCTCGAAGCGCTCGAAGCGACCCTCGCTGCCAATCGCGTGAAGCTGATTCTGCTCACTCCCGATTTTCACAACCCCACGGGAACCTCGATGCCCTTGGCGTCGCGGCGCAAAGTGCTCGAACTTGCGGGGCGCTATCAAGTGCCGGTCGTCGAAGATCACATTTATGCGCGGCTTCATGCCCGCGAGGAGCGCATTCCGTGCTTGAAGCAACTGGACCGCTCAAATCTCGTGATTCATATCGACAGCTTTGCAAAAGTCGCATTTCCGGGACTGCGGGTGGGTTGGATTGTCGCGCCCGCCACGGCCATCGAGCGCCTGCGCGTCGTCAAGCAAACCACTGATTTGCACACGGATCAGTTGGCGCAAGCTACGTTGGCGGAATTTCTGCGCCGCGGACTTTTTGCCAAGCACCTTGCCAAAATGCGCAAAGTGTACACCTCACGTCTTGCGGCGCTCGACGAAGCGCTGCGCAAATCCATGCCGGAGGGCGTGCGCTGGACGCGGCCTGAGGGCGGCATGTGCCTGTGGCTCGAGCTTCCGCCTGGCTTTGATGCCAGCGAACTGCTCATTCACGTCAAAGAGCGCGGCGTGCTCTACGCACCGGGGCGCTATTTCTATGTGCAAAATCCGTTGCCAAACACGTTGCGGTTAGGGTTTGCGAGTTTGGACGAAAAAGAGATTGCCCGCGCCGTCTCTACCTTGGCGGAAATGCTGAAAATCGAGATGCGCAAACGCCAGCGCGGAGTTCGGCGCGCCGAGCGTAGCCGCGTGGCGTTGGTGTGAATGATGGAAGCGAGGAGGTCGGAAACTAAGGAATCGGGGCAGGGAAAGGAATTGAGCGACACGATCCGGCTCGAGCCTAATCCGACGAATCAATGTTTTGGTTGCGGCGGCGCGAACGCGAACGGAATGAGGCTGACGTTCGAGCAAGATAATGCGAACCGGCGCATCGTGGGGCGTTTTGTCCTGGGGGATAGGTATCAGGGTGGCGGAGGATTTGCCCATGGTGGAATCATTGCGCTGCTGCTGGATGAAGCGATGGGAAAAGTCTGCCGCTTTCGCCAGGTGCGCGCAGTGACCGCTGAATTGACGGTCGAATATCTGAAACCAGTACGGGTGGCTGAGGAGATTTTCGTGGAGGGTCACGAGGTCGAACAAAAAGGAAGAAATCTGTTCCTGGCCGGCGAGATTCGCGGTGAGGGCGGAGAAGTGCTGGCGCGAGGACGTGGACGATTCGTGATTCTCGGGCACAAATAAAAGTGTCGGTGCGAACATCTTCAAAGGTTTGGGGACTGAGAGGAGAACGACTATGGAAGCGAAAAAGCCAAATGGCAGCGGGAATGGCAGCAAGGGCTCGAACGAGTGGCGCGTAAAAGTCGGCCTGGCGGAAATGCTCAAGGGCGGGGTGATCATGGACGTCACCAACGCCGAGCAAGCCAGAATCGCGGAGAAGGCGGGTGCCTGCGCGGTGATGGCGCTGGAGCGCGTGCCCTCGGATATCCGCAAAGAAGGCGGCGTCGCGCGCATGGCCTCCATTAAAATCATTCGCGAAATTATGTCCACAGTGACGATTCCCGTGATGGCCAAAGTGCGCATCGGCCATTTCACCGAGGCGGAAGTCCTGCAAGCGCTCGAAGTCGATTTCATCGATGAGAGCGAAGTGCTCACTCCCGCCGACGAAGAAAATCATATTTGGAAGCATGATTTCCGCGTTCCGTTCGTGTGCGGCGCGCGCAATCTCGGAGAAGCCTTGCGCCGCATCGCGGAAGGTGCGGCCATGATTCGAACCAAGGGCGAAGCGGGCTCCGGCAACGTTGTCGAAGCGGTCCGCCACATGCGCGCCATCGTCAGCCAGATGAAAAAACTCACGACCATGCGCGACGACGAATTGATGCGTGAAGCCAAGGAACTCGGCGCGCCCCTCGATTTGGTGCGCCAGGTTGCCCGAAGCGGAAAACTTCCGGTGCCAAATTTCTCCGCAGGCGGCATCGCCACTCCCGCGGATGCCGCGCTCGTGCGCCGTCTCGGTGCGGAGGCGGTTTTCGTAGGGTCCGGCATTTTCAAGTCCAGCGATCCGGATGCGCGCGCCAAGGCCATCGTGAAAGCCACGACCCATTTTGAAGATCCAAAGGTCGTGCTCGAAGCCCACGAAGAATTGGGCGAGGCCATGCGCGGGCTCGACGTTCGCCAGCTCGAAGAAAAGGATTTGCTGCAGACCCGCGGCTGGTGAAGAACGGTCGCAAGTCATAAGTTTTAAGTACAAAGTGAGTGAGGAAGAAGAGCAAATCACCCGTGAGCGGGTCACCTCTATTTTTGATTTTTTCTTGCACCTTACTTACGACTTAGATCTTATTACTTATAACTTGCTCGCGAAGCCCAGTGGCCTTGGCGATGACAATCGGCGAAACCGGAGTGAATAGAATGAGGATTGGAGTTTTGGCCGTCCAAGGCGATTTCGAAGCGCATGAGGCGGTGCTCGAACAACTCGGCGCGGAAACCGTGGAAGTGCGCGTGCCTGCGGATCTGGACGGCTGCGACGGCCTGATTCTTCCAGGCGGCGAAAGCACCACGCAGCTGCAATTTCTCCAGGAAGAAGGACTGGCCGATGCCATTACGAATTTTGCCAAACGTGGTGGCGCCATCTTCGGGACGTGCGCCGGCGCGATTCTGCTGGCGACCGACGTCGAGCATCCGAAACAGGATTCGCTTCACCTTTTGGACATGACGGTCATTCGTAACGGTTATGGGCGGCAGATTGCCAGCGACGTTGTCAGCGGCCCAACCAAGCTCAAGAGCGAGCCTTTGGAAATGGTTTTCATTCGCGGACCGATCATCGAACGCGCGGGGCCCGGCGTAAAAGTACTTGCCGAGTATGCTGGCAAGCCCGCACTGGTGCAGCGCGAAAACATCATGGCCGCGACGTTTCATCCCGAATTGACAGAAGACACCACGGTGCATGAACATTTCCTTAGTTTGGCGGCGGCCAGGTCGAGCCGCGCCACGAACGGCTCTAAATCGTAATCGTGGAAAAAGAAAAGAAAACGCACCAGAGCGTCCGGCACTCTGGCAAAACGAAAGTTCTTTTTGTATGCGTCGGGAACGCTTGCCGCAGTCCGATGGCCGAAGCGATCGCGCGCTATGATGCCGCCGACGTTATCGAGCCCTCTAGCGCTGGGCTAACGCCGCTCGGCTCCATTGCGGATTTGACCAAGGAGACGATAAGCAAAAACGGTTATTCAGCGGATGGGCTGACCTCCGATGTGCTGACACACGAGGCCATCGAAAAAGCAGACCTTGTCATCAATATGACCGGCAAGCCGCGCGAAGATAATTTCGGCGATTTAGGCAAAGTGGAGGACTGGATTGTGCAGGATCCCTTCGGCAGAGACGAGTACACGTATCAGCGAGTCTTCGAGGGAATCAAGCGGAGAGTCCATCAATTGGCGGCGGGTTTGCGCGAGGCGCGTAAGGGGCGCAAGGCGGGGAAATAGGAGCGGCGGTGCGGCGCGAAAAAACCAGCGTTTCGCAAGAAGATTATCTGAAAGCGATCTGGGAAATGCTCGAAGAAAACCAGACGCCGATTAGCGCGCGGCTCGCAGAGGAATTGCAGGTCACGCCGCCGGCGGTAACCGCGGCGCTGAAGCGCATGACCCGCGACGGCCACGTGCGCATGGCGCGAGACGGGCGCATCGACCTGACACAAAAAGGCAGGAAGTTCGCGGAATATCTCGCGATGCGTCACCAGCTTGCCGAATTGCTCCTGACCGATGTTATTGGGCTGCCCTGGGAGAAGGCGCATGATGAAGCAGAGCGCCTGGAGCACGCCATCTCTCCGGAAGTGGAAGCGTTGCTCATCAAGAGATTTGCGGACAAGAAGAGTTGTCCGCACGGCGTGCCCATGCGCGGCGGCTTCGCCACGCTCCGCAAGCAAGGCGCCGTGCTGCTTTCCGATTTGCGCGCCAAAGAAAGGGGAGAAATTATTTGTGTCTACGAGAAAGACGCGCAGTTCCTGGAGTTTCTCGAAGGCTTGAAGCTACGCCCCGCAGCGCGCGTCGATGTTCTGAAGCGCGAATACGACGAAACCATGACGCTGCGTTCCGGCGGAAAAACCATGCATCTCGGCAAACCCGCCACTTCCCGCATCTGGGTGCGCCGCATCGCCTAGCCCGACGTTCCCGCGAGCGTGGACGGCAGGCCAAATGTTCCATCCACCACTTCCACAAAGTTCCGCTCTTCTCGGAGGATAAAGCGCTTCGTTCTTGCCATTTCAAAATTCTCCAGGGCTTCCTTGTCGGTCTTCAGACGTGCCTTATAGCGTTCATAGGACGCGAGACTGTCGAACGCGATCAGCCCCCAGCCAACGTCGTTTGTTCCTTCGTAGGGAAGAAAATATCCGATCAGATGTCCGCCGCAGCGGGGAATGATGCGGCCCCAGTTCTCGGCATACGTCTTGAACGCGTCTCTCTGGAACGGATCGATCTGGTAGCGAATGACGCAAGTAATCGTCATCGAGGTTCTCCTGGTGGTCAGTTGGGCCGGCGGCACCCCAGCGCGCAAAGCTGCACCGACCGCTGCGATCGCTCGCAGAGCTTCGCGGCGCGTCAACTTGTGGTGTGAAGGCGCTGTCCGGCCCACGTCGGCATTCTCCGCTTTGCGAAGCATCTACGCTTCGTTTATCATCAAAGTATGAATGCAGACACTCTGGATGCTGCGGCCTCTTCGATTGCCGCCGCCATCGGTGAGCCGGCGCGCGCTCGCATGCTCTACTGCTTGGCGGATGGGCGCGCTCGCACGAGCACCGAGCTTGCCATGCTGGCGGACGTGAGTCCTTCGACTGCCAGCGTCCATCTGCAGCGTCTGAAGACTACGGGGTTAGTCAGAGTGTTCGCGCAGGGGAAGCATCGTTACTATAGTCTGGAAAGCCCCGAAGTGGCCGCCGCCTTGGAAGCGCTAAGCGTTCTTGCCGGTGGATCGCGCAGCACGTTCGTGCCAAGCACGCCGGATCGGTTGCGCGCCGCGCGAACTTGCTACGATCACATCGCAGGAACGCTGGGCGTCTCATTGCATGACCGCCTCAGAACCTTGGGATGGCTCGCGGAAGCCTCAGAGGAAAATGCGTACAACCTCACGCCGAGGGGTGAAAAGGCGTTTCGCGCGCTTGAAATGGATGTCGATGCCATTCGCGCGTTGCGTCGTCGCTTCGCGTTTGCCTGTGTGGACTGGAGCGAGCGGCGGCCTCACCTTGGCGGCGCAGTCGGCGCGGCCCTTTTGAAACTTGTCCTTAAAAGAAAATGGGCCACGCAGGATCTGGACAGCCGCGTCTTGAGCGTCACAGCTCTCGGTCGGCGGGAGATGCTGGCGCGATTTGGCATTCAGGCCTGAGAATCTCTCTGCACTTGACCAGATTCTGCTCGCGTACGGCAGCTTCAGCGTCAACTTACAACTCGGGCGGCTTGGCGCTCCGCGGATTCGTCGGGGCGAGATTTAGGGCGTACGATGGTTCCGCATTTGAAAGCTACGAGGAGTGCCCATCGTATTCCTCGAAGGCAAGCGCATGTCCTACTCCTATATCGTTCTCGGTTCCGGACGGCAAACGACCGCCTCCGCCTACGACCTCGGCAAATTCGGTGAAGCTGACAAAATTACCCTGGCCGATGTTGATTTCGGCCGCGCGCGGGCGGCTGCCGATTGCGTAAATCATCTACTCGGCCGGCCCCTTGCCCAGCCGCTAGTCTTGGATGTGCGCGACGAATCCGCCGTCCGCCGCGCCCTCGAAGGCCATGATGTGGCCCTCAGCGGTGTTCCTTATTTTTTCAATCTTGCCTTAACGAAAGTCGCGATATCCGCCGGCGTGTCATTCTGCGACCTCGGAGGCAACACGGACATTGTTCGCCAGCAGCACGCCCTGGACGCGGAAGCCAAGCGCTCCAGCGTGCGCATGGTTCCTGACTGTGGTATGGGACCCGGCATGGGCAACACGCTCGGAGTCTATGCCATGAGCCTGCTCGATCAGCCTGAGCATGTGTATCTTTTCGACGGCGGCCTCCCGCGCGATCCTCAGCCGCCTTGGAACTACTTGGCTTCCTTCAGCATCGAAGGGCTCACCAACGAATACTACGGGGGCATCACTTTGCTGCGAAACGGCAAGTTGGTCCACGTGCCGTGCTTCACGGAATTGGAAATCGTGGATGTGCCGACAATCGGCAAACTCGAAGCCTTCATCGTTGCAGGCGGCGTTTCGACCGCGCCGTGGACGTTTCAAGGTAAGCTCCAAACGTACCAACTGAAAATTCTTCGCTATCCGGGAACCTTTGCCCAGCTCAAGGCCTTCAGCGATCTCGGCCTCTTTGAACTCGAGCCAGTCGAAGTTGACGGCAAGCAGGTCATCCCCCGCCACGTTTTCCACTCACTGTATGAGCCTAAAGTTTCCGCGCCCGTCGTCAACGATGTTTGCATCATCCGCGCCCACGCCGTGGGCCTGAAGGGCGGTCATAAAACCAGCGCGGTTGTTGAACTTATCGACTATTACGATCCCGTCGCTGGCTTCACTTCCATGCAACGCACCACAGGATGGCATCTCTCCATTGTGGCTTATTTGATGGCGCAAGGCCGGACCCCGATCGGCTCCATACCGCTGGAAGTCGCAGTCACGGGAGAAACCTTCGTCCGCGAAGCTCGCCGCCGTGGCTTTAACATCACGGAGCGAATCTCGCCAGCCTGAAGTAGAAGCAGGCGTCGCCTTGCTATTGCCATTAAACTTGCGATGAATCTTATTTGCGTTCGTCGAGGAGGGACTTGAGGCGCCCGTAGCCGGCCTTGCTGACCGGGAGGCGCGTTCCGTCGGCGAGAATCGCCAGGCGGCTGTCTTTACCGTAAGGCTCGATGCGCGCCACGCGTTCGAGATTCACGATATACGAGCGGTGGATGCGCACGAAGGCATTGGGATCGAGACACGCCTCCAGGCCAGCGATGGTTTGCTGCTTGAGATGCTTCTTTCCCTGGCTGGCGAGCGCAACGTAATCATCTTGCGCTTCCGCATAGTCGAGCTTTGCCACGGGAATCAGCGTGACTTTCGTGCCGTCCTTGACCACCAGTCGTTCGAGAAATTGCTGAGGCGGCCGCGCGGTCGCGGCGAGTTCGTAAGCTGCCGGCATTTTTTCACCAATCCGGCTTTTGGCCCGCTCTAGCGCAGCTTCAAAACGTTCCTTGCCGACCGGCTTCAATAAATAATCAACCGCGTGAACGTCAAATGCCCGCATGGCGTATTGATCGTATGCGGTAACAAAAATGACCGGCACATCCGTGCCGATAAGCTCCAAGACATCGAACCCGGTGAGCTTGGGCATTTGCACATCGAGAAAAATCAAATCGGGCTTGTGGTCGGCGACAGCCTTTACGGCCTCGAATCCATTCGCACATTCCGCGAGGATTTCGATCTCGGGATGCGCGCAGAGAAGTTCGCGAATGACAACGCGCGCGAGATCTTCGTCATCGACAATGAGCGCGCCGAATCTTTTCCTCGTGGAGCTCATTTTGGCGCATCTCCTGTTTCCGCAGGAAGTGAAAGCTCCACGCGAAAATGATCTTCCGCTGCGTTGACCTGAATATTGGCCTCGCTGCCGTAACGCGCTTCGAGGCGCCGCCGCACGTTGACCAGGCCCATGCCATTGCGGCGCGTGCTTGTAGCCTCCGGATCAAACGAATTCTCAACCGTCAGAAAGAGACGGCCATCCTGCGCTTGCGCGCTCACTTTGATGCAGCCACCCTCCGTCAGATTTGCGATTCCATGAACAACTGCGTTTTCCACCAGTGGCTGGAGAACCAGCGGAGGAACCAGTATCGCGCGGGATTCCTCCTGGATGTCTTCCTCGACTCTCAAGCGCGCGCCGAAGCGGACTTTTTCAATCGCCAGGAAGCGGTCGAGGAGGTTCAATTCTTCCGCCAGCGGGATGATGTTCTTTTCGCCGAGGCCCAGAGTCATGCGAAGAAAATCAGCGAGCAAAATGCACATCTCGCGAGCTTTGCCCGGGTCGACGCTCGTCAACGCGCTGATGGAATTCAGGCTGTTAAAAAGGAAATGCGGATTAACCTGCGCCTTGAGCGCTTTGAGTTCCGCTTCGCGCGCAAGGACATTCGTTTCCATCACCCGCGCCTCCGCTTCGCGCGAAGCCTCCAGCGAGAGGATCACGTAGTGATACGACACCGAAAGCAAGTAGAGAAGAAAGCCCGCGCCAAACAAAATCGGCAGTTGCGGCGCAAGATGTTCTTGAATTTTCGAAAATTCCGGAACGCGCGAGAGGACGTACGCCAAGCCTTTTGCCAATTGAATCCACAACAAGGTCAGCAGCGCCGCGGCCACCAAATGAGTCGACAGCAGCACCGGCACCGAAGTGGTCTCCAGCGGAGCGCTTTTGACCGGATACCACGCGGCGAGACAAACGGCGGCATAAATCCCGCACAACGGGAAGAGCAGCCCGGCGGACTCCGCCCAGCCCATGTTCCCGCTCGCGCCTAACACGTAAATCAAGATGGCAACTAACGGAACCCATGCCAGCAAATAGAGTCCGAACCGTGCGCGGGTCAGAAGGGGGTGCATGCCACGCGCTCAGTTTTTGACATCGACTCCGCCGAAGATCGCCGAGCCGGTCAGCACCAGGATCTTTTTGTTGGGATCGCTGGAATCGGGAGCGTTCCGCAGCCTCGTTTTGTCGACGAAGCCGCCAAAGATGGGCGTACCGCGAGAGACCACTTGCCAGTTATAGGGCACGCGGAGCTCGATGCCGCCGAAAATGGCGTTGGCCTCGAGGCGGGCTTCCGGGCCTTGTATTTCTGCCTCCGTCAAGTCCAGTTCGATGCCCCCGAAAATCGCGGTGGTCACGCCTCCCCGAAAGTCCTTTGTTGTGATGCGGCGCTCGATGCCGCCAAAGACAACGTTATCGGACAGCGTGGTGCTCGGATCCGCTTCAAGGTCTGTCTTCGACGGCCCGAGTCGTCGTGCGACCAGCGAGCCCCACATCACCGCGACACCGACAGCTATCCACCCGAGTCCCCAAAGCATTCCCCACGTGAGATGAATGATCGCGAGCCTGTCGAGCTGCAACAGGACTCCAAATCCCATGAGGATCGCGCCCCACACGCGCGACCCGCGGCCGAAGAAGTACATCAACCCGAAAGCAACCAGAATCAGAGGCCAAAAACGGTACAGGCGGGCGGCGGCGACGATATTCAAGTTATCGAGAAGAATGATCAGGCCTATCAGGGAGATCAGCACCCCGGTGAAAATTCCCCAATTCGTCTCACAGCCTTTTCCCAGGTGGATCCCGATGACCACGGGTTTGCGCTTGCCGTTGATTTTGTCGCCGATGTCGCGATGAATGCGCTCGTGAATTCCATTGCGCAGCTCGTCGCTGAATTTTTTCGCGCTTTCGCGCACTTCCTCGGCGAATTTCTCCGCGTCGAATTTGTTTTCGTCGCTCAAAGAGCGCTCCTGTCATTCATGCGCCGTTCGTACATTCTATGACTCTTCAATTCCGCTCTCCATTGCCCTGCGCGCTCAAACGCCCTGAGTTGGCAAGACCCCTGCCGGCTGCATGCTGCAAGAGCGCCGCACCAATCATCACCAGCAGCAGCGGCCAGCATGATAGCAAGATCTGCCGCACCCCGGCCTGAAAGCTCGGATGATCGAAGAAGTACGCTTGCGCCGCGCGTAATCCCGCAATGCCAAGCTCCATGCACGATGCGAGGGGCCCCATCGAGGTTGGGTGGCTGAGGTTATCGGCGACGGCATCGAGGTTGGCAAAGAGCAGCAGTAGGCCGAGGGCAGTCAGGATTGCGCCCGTGAGCGCTTTCAGGGTTCGGGAGGATGTCCGCTGAGTTGTCATCTTGCTCTCCAGAAGGGCGGTTCGCTCGCCCCAAAGCGAGAATAGGGAAGCGCAAGATGCGGCGCACCAAGGATTCGGCCAGCAGCACCGGTCTACCGGCGAATCGACTCTCGGCGTCGGGGAATGCACCATGCACTTGGGGAGCATTTCAGGGGGAGGAACAGAGTTTTGCTTTCTCCGCGTGTTCTATCGGACTTCTGCGACACTTAAGTGCTGTAGAATCAATGCTTACGAGAGCCCGCCCAGACTGGGGCCTGAGATTACTTCTGCAGAAATGCGGCGGACACTTGGATGAATTCCGGCCAGCGCTCGCCAAGGACGGGGCCATGGCCGCCGCCGGGGATGATCCAAAGGCTGGAGTTGGGGATGGCTTTGGCCATTTCAACGGAAAGTTCGACAGGGAAGAGCGGGTCGCGATCGCCTTGGATGATGAGCGTGCGGGCTTGAATCGTTGAGAGCAAAGGAGGGGTGAAATTCAGGTCGTCGTAGGTATCGGCAAAAGCAGCGGTGCTGGCAAGAAGAGCTTGAATCTGCGAGTCCCCGCCGGGGTGCGATTTGCGCAGACGGTCCCACTCGGAGTCCGGGGGGTTCTTCGAATACTCCCTCATAATGTGCCGGGCCTGAGGCGGAAAATACGGCGATGCACTGACGAGAACCATGGCTTCCACTCGCTCAGGCTTCCTGGTGGCCATATGCAGAAGAGTATTGCCGCCAGCGCTGATGCCGACTGCCTTGAAAGAAACAATTCCGAGATGATCAAGCAGAGCAAACATGTCGGCGGCAGCTTCATCGAACCGGAAGGGTCTTGCAAGCGTGCTCGAGCGGCCATGCCCGCGCAGGTCCGGAAGAATGATTTGAAACGCGTTGCCCCATTGGCGAAGAGATGGCTTCCAATCCTGGCTGGTGCCGGAAAAGCCGCTCAAGAGGAGCAGCGGCTGGCCGGAGCCGTGAACTTCAAAGTAGATTTCAACGCCATTGACAGCGACGGTGTTTCCCGGCGCAGGGTGGGGTGCCATTATTCGTCTCCTGTGCAAACAGTGTCTAAAAGCGAAAAACCCGCCCACGCTTTCGCGTAAGCGGGCTTCCCAACGCCCATAGATTATCATAAAAGGCAGTCACAAAATAAGGTGATGCGCGTCACCCCGTGCGGGTCGGCAGCAAAGCGAAAATCCCACAAACTTCATGAGGACGAAGAAATGGACGGCAAGTCAGTCTTATTAATGGCGGCGTTGCTGTTGGTCCGCTCTGCCCCGGCAGCGTTTGCGCAAAGCCCTGTTCGCACGGAATTTATCCCCCTTGAGGCTGCTCAGCCCACCCTGGAAGGCTTGGGCAATCAAGCTCCCGGCGATCTAAAGGCCTTCCATCCTCTGGATGCGAAGAGCTGGGCTGCCTGGGTGAGGACCAGAGATCGCGAAGTGCGGGATAGGCTCATCCGGGGAGAAGAAGACACGCTTGTGAACCTTCTCCGCTTCGGCGTGACGTTCACCAGAGAATATCGCATCGACAACGAATACCTGGCCCGGTATGGGCAGAGTACCCTGGTGAATTCTTTTGCGGAAAACCGCGCGAACGACCTCATTCGGGCCTGGAGAGCCCCAAATCCCTCCGAAGGCCTGGCCCAAATGCGGGCATTTGTGGAAAGGCGCGGCTACTCGTTGGAAACACCGCAAGGGCGGACTGCGACGAAGAAATATTTGCTCGACAACCTGACGCGGTTGCGCGACGAGTATCTGAAATACAAGGCCATGCCCAAGGACGAGAGCCGGTATCAGATGTTCCAGGACCGCGGCATCTCGCTGGACGCGAATTTGTGGCCGGAACATTTGCTGGATATCGCGTTCCGCTCGCTAAAAGAAAAAGGAATGCTGAAACCCGGGGAAGTTAAGAGAGTCGCGATTGTGGGCCCGGGATTGGACTTTGCGAACAAGGAAGCAGGAACGGATTTTTATCCCCCGCAGACCATTGAGCCCTTTTCGGTGGTGGACTCGCTCCTTCGCTTGGGACTGGCAAAGGCGGATGCGGTGGAAGTGGACACCCTGGACATCAGTCCGAATGTGAATGTGCACGTGGAGCGAATCCAGAAGGCTGCGGCAAAGGGCCGGCCCTACGTGCTGCAATTGCCGTGGAACACGGAAAGGCCGTTAAGCGAGGCGTACCGGGCCAGCTTTGTCGAATATTGGCAGAAGCTGGGGGCCCAGATTGGGCGCGAGGTTGCGCCGATCCCCGTGCCGGAAGCGGCAGCGTCCACACGGACCCGGGCGATAGAAGTGCGGCCCGAGATTGTGGCGCGGGTTACGCCATACGACTTGAACGTCGTTTATCAGCGGCTGAATGTACCCGCAGAGCGAGCCTACGATCTGATCATCGGGACAAATATATTCGTGTACTACGGAGACTTCGAACAATCGCTGGCCCGCGCTAATGTTTCGGCCATGCTGCGCCCCGGCGGGTTTCTCATCTCGAATGACAAGCTTCCCGATAAGGTGCCTTCCGGCTTGCAGACCGTGCTGGAGGTACCGGTAGTCATCTCGGAATCGCCCGGCGTGCAAGACAGCGCCTTTTGCTACCAACGGACGAACTGAGGGAGTGCTGCGCGTAGCGTACCGTCATAGCTCCCATCGTGCTTGGTGGAGTCGAAGGCAAGCCAGGATTCCTCGACGCCCGCGGTTCCTCGGAATAACAGGCGCTGCGGTTGAACCTACGTAGAGATTCAGGGAGTGCGAACGAGGTGGGGGAAGCCGGCATCCTTCAGTTGTTTATTCAGCTCGGTTAGCGTGGTGAATCGGATCGCTTCGATTCCCAGAGTTCGCGCCACGGTTATGTTGGAAAAGCGATCGTCAATGAACAAAACGCCGGGCGCGTCGACCCCCAGCTTTTCCAAGGTGTGGCGAAAGATGGCCGGGTCCGGCTTGATTAGGCGCACTTCCGAGGAAAACACGCAGACATCAAACACTCGCAGCCAGGGGCGATTCCGTCGCAGATGCGCCACGAGCCGGGGGTGCGAATTCGCAAGCAGAGCTGTCTTGTACCCATTGGCTTGCAGCGTCTGCGCCCATTCTAATAAGCGCTCTTCGGGCGTATCCCACATGTCGACATCCAGGTCCTCCAGCCGCTCGATGGTAAAGGCGTCCACTTTTTTGCCTGCGTCCCGTGCCACCGACTTCCAATAGGCGGCCGGAGTGACTTCGCCTTTATCCAAGGGGCCGCGATTCTGATCGTAGAGACGCCAAAACGTGTTGGGATCGACGCCAAACGCCGTCGCCATCTTGTCGATGTGCTCCTTTTGCGGCGAGCGGCAGAGCACGAGGTCGTAGTCCAAGATGACCGCTCGTATCTCTTTCGGCCTCCGCTGGTCGGTTTGTTCGTGCACGCTCATTTGTTTTGAAAAGGTGGGTCCAAAAAATGACCCCTTATATCACCGGAAGCCCGCATCGAAAATGAAATTTTTGCAGCATGCCTCTGGAGGCGCGCCTCTTCGTTCCTCAGGGCAGGCTAAAGCGCGCCCCTACAAAAAGGCTGGCAAACGCAAGGCGAATTGTGAAATAGGACGAAAGTTTAGTAGCCCGCGGCTTTGCCGGCCCCGCGGTCATCGTGGCCGCCTTGGAGCCAGCCGTTCGCGATGAGGATGGCCTCGACGCGCGCGGTTACGATGGGCTTGGTCTCTTCGATCGAGTAGCCCTCTTTTTTCAGGAGTGCAAGTGTGTCCGGGGAGATGCCCTGCTCGAAATCGAGGCGATCGGGCTTCCATTGGTGATGGACGCGGGGAAAGTCGATGGCTTCCTGGACGTTCATGTTGAAATCGATGACGTTGAGCATAACCTGCATAACCGCGGTGATGATGCGGGAGCCGCCGGGCGCGCCAAGAACCAGGAAGGGCTTGCCGTCTTTCAAAACGATGGTGGGAACCATGGAAGAGAGCGGACGGCGGCCGGGAGCGATCGCGTTGGCCTCGCCCTGCACGAGGCCGAAGAGATTGGGGGAGCCGGGCTTGGCCGCGAAGTCGTCCATCTCGTCGTTGAGCAGGAAGCCCAGGCCAGGCACAGTGACCTTGCTGCCGTACGCGGCGTTGAGCGTGTAGGTGACGGCGACGACGTTGCCCTGTTCGTCGGCGACGCTGTAGTGCGTGGTGTCGGAGCCTTCGTGGCCGGCAGGGAGGCCAGGATTGATTTGATCGCTGGGAGTTGCCAGAACGGGATTGATGGAGGCGCGACGGGAGCGGATATAGGCGGGTTCGAGCATTGCGCTAATGGGATTCTTTATGAAATCGGGATCGCCGAGATACTCGTTGCGGTCCGCGTAGAAGCGGCGCATGGCTTCCGCGAGATAGTGGTACGAACCGGCGGACCCGGGGCCGCTTTTCTCGTACCCGGTGCCATCGAGCATGGCGAGCATCTGGAGGATGCCCACGCCTCCGGAACTGGGGGGCGGGGAAGTGATGATGTGATAGCCGTGATAGTCGCCTTCGAGAGGCTTGCGCTCAACGGCCTGGTATTCGCGAAGGTCCTGGAGATTGATGATGCCGCCGTTGCGCTCCATTTCGCGAGCAAGGATGTGCGCAGTTTCGCCTTCGTAGAAATCGCGCGAGCCGTCGCGTGCGATGCGTTCGAGGGTGCGGGCGAGGTCGGGCTGCTGGAAATTCTCGTTCCAATCGTAGAAAGCCCCGTCTTTCAGGAAAATCCGTTTCGACTCGGGAAATTGCGAAAAGGAATCGGCGTTGGCGCGAAACGATTGCATTTGCCCATGCGAAATAGGGAATCCTTCAGAAGCCAGTTGGATAGCGGGCTGTAGCAATTCGCTCCAGGGCTTGCTGCCGTATTTTCTCTGCGCGAGTTCGAGACCGCGCACTGTGCCGGGAACGCCCGGGGCGCGCCAGCCGAGAAGGCTGTCTTTGGTGAGATTGCCGTTTGCGTCGAGATACATGTTGCGCGAGGACTTGAGCGGCGCTGCTTCGCGAAAATCGATGAACGTCGTGCGGCCGTCGGCAAGGCGAATGAGCATGAAGCCGCCGCCTCCGAGATTCCCGGCAAAAGGATGCGTAACCGCGAGCGCGAATCCGACAGCCACGGCGGCATCGACGGCGTTGCCGCCGGACTTCAAGACGGCGACGCCTACATCGGCGGCGAGGGGTTCTTGCGCGACGACCATGCCTTTGCGCGCGTAAACCGGTTCGTGGGCATCCAGCGGCGGAGCAAGCAGAGCGAAGCTCAAGAAAAGCGAGAGACAGGGCACAGCACGCGATTTTTTCATAACCGGGAATTATAAGAGGATGAGGCAAATTTGTCGCGTGGGGGACTTGCGGCGGGAAAGTAAAATGAAGCGCTTGCAAATCGCACCGAAGGGGACTATGGTATGCGGCACGTGTTTGGGTCATCTCCCTCGACCTTCCGTCCCCAACCGGCGAGGAGAAGATGGATGAGAGCGCTCAAGTATTCTTTAGCATGGTGCGAGCGCAGGAAATAAGGGCCCGTCGAGGATTTTTCAATCAGGTATGGTAAGTATGGCCGTGGCGGATTCCAGAGATCCGAAAGGATACTTATTTTCGCAACGGGCCGAAAAGAGAGTCTAAACTGAGAGGGCTGGGCCAATCGCCCATTGCGCAAGACATGTTTAAGACGCTGACATACTACTGGAATGCGGCACGCGGGTACCGACTCAAACCCTGGAAGAGCCCTTATGTGCGCTGGAGGTTTGAAACTTTTCTCGGGAAGGAGGCGGCCAACCTGACCGCCAAGAAATTCTTCCAGCTGGCGTGGAAATACCGCGAACATTTCGAGAGGTTCGTGGACTGGGCGGCGGAAAGACAGAAGTTCCAGAGACGGCGCCACGCCTAGGAGAGTGATTCGTTGTCAGTGGTTTAGTGGGTCGCGCAACCTTGGTGTGAGAATTTGGGGCTTGACCGTACGGATGCTCGAGTCTTCCACACGCCAGCAGTATTCAGCAATCCAAGGAAATCCACTACAGTCAAATGAAGAAATTCTTTGCGCGAGGGAGAGGTATAATCGTTACTGAGAGGAGGGTCCATGGAAGAACTGAAGATCCTCCAGAAAACGCAGGAACTCTACGAAGCGCGATGGTGGGAAGCGGAGGCAAACGGAAGAGTTCATTGCTACCTTTGCCCGCGGCATTGCCACATCCATCCTGGGCAAGCAGGATTCTGCTTCATTCGCATCAATCAAGCCGGGAAGTTGTATAGCCTGGGTTACGGCGCGCCGGCCGCATTGCAGATTGATCCCATCGAGAAAAAGCCACTGAGCCATTTTTTGCCGGGGACCAGTGTCTTCAGCATGGGCACGGCCGGCTGCAACATGGGCTGCTTTTTCTGCCAGAACTGGGACATCTCTAAATCGCGCTCGGACCAGGTTCGCTCGCAGCATGTTCCCCCGGAAGATGTGCCGCTGCTGGCGCTGAAATACGGCTGCGAGTCGATTGCGTTCACCTACAACGAACCGACGATTTGGGGCGAGTACGTGATCGACATTTGCCGCGAAGCGAAGAAGTACGGGCTGAAGACCGTGATGGTGACGAACGGCTACATCACCTACGAAGCCTTTCACGACATTTATGAGCACGTGGACGCGGCAAACGTGGATTTGAAGGCGTTCACGGAGAATTTCTACGGAAAAATCACGCTGACCCACTTGCGGCCTGTTCTTGACATGCTGGAATGGCTGAAGAAAGAAACCAACGTGTGGTTTGAGCTCACGAACCTGATGATTCCGACGCTGAATGATGACCCGGCAGAAACACGAAACTTGGCGGAATGGGTGTTGACACACTTGGGGCCGGATGTACCGCTGCATTTCACCGCGTTTCATCCCGATTTCAAGCTCCAGGACAAGCCGCGGACGCCTCCGGCGACGCTGCATCGCGCGCGCAAAATTGCGATGGAAGTTGGGCTGCGCTACGTCTACGAGGGGAATATTTACAGCGATGGAGCCAACACCTATTGCCCGCAATGCAAAGAAGGGCTCGTGCGACGGTCGTGGCACGATGTGCGTGAGAATGAATTGAAGGATGGCGCGTGCCCGCACTGTGGATTCGCGATCGCCGGCGTTTGGAGAAATGAAATGGCCGTGGGGCGGCGAGCCGGGGGCAACGGCAAAGTGGATCCGCGGAAGTACAAGCACCTCAATTTGTGAGTTTGGCTTCAGAGGACTCGCGGAAGTACAAACACCGTAATTTGTGAGTGGCTTCAGACTATTTCTCCCACAGCATGGAGGAAGACGATCCTGACTTTCCAGAAGGAGATTGTTTGCTTCCCCCACCCCCACGAGCTAAAACCCGGCCCGCTGGGGGGGCTTAGTTTGGTCGGAATGACACCACCTCTCAACCCGCGAAATATTCACCCCTGCACGGGGCCAGAAAAGCGGCAGCAGGGCTGCCGCACTCCAAGTGGCCAGTCACAGTATTTTGCGGGACTCAATAGAAAGCCGCGGATTGGTGGTCCCTGTGCGCCTCGGAATGAGCGAGGCCGGCCACTCCCTATAGACTCCTAATGCGGCCTGAAGTGATAGAAGCCTGGACCGACGCGCATGGCGTGATGCCAGGCCAGCGGGAATGCCCACCAAACAATCGTGCCGAGGATGCCTTGCCAGACGGCGAGCGTGAGGATGTTTCGTTCCTTGGCGAAAATCCAGGACATCAGCGCTCCGCCGATCAGCGTGACCGGAACGAGAACCGGATTCGGCCAGTGAAGCAGGCCGAAGAGGGCGCCGACAACCAGAGAAACCCGAAGAGGATTACTCCAAGCGGCGAGAAGGCGATTGGTAACCATCGAATTGAGGGCGATTTGCTGCAAAAGGCAGAATGACATGTATCCGAAAAAGTGCCGGGGAATCAAAAGAGGAAGGAGCGCATGGTGAGCGGCGCCGAGAAAGAGCCCAATGGTCACGAGGATGGCGACGGAAGGCAAGAAGAAAGCCGAAGAGAGTTTGATGGCAGGCCACAAATTGTCGACGCGCCAACCAAGGGATTTTGGCGTGTCTTTGTTGAGCAGAAAACTGGCGATGAGCCAGACGGCGAAAACGGTCCAGGAATACCAGAATTGTTCCTGAAGCTGCCAGATAAACCAGGCGACGTAAGCGCAGAAGGCGAGCGCCTCGACGAGAGGGAAGTAGCGTGGAGCAGCGGTGGCGGCTAGCTGGCTAGTTTGCGAGGCGTTCATCGTCGGGATGGCTCATATCCAGAAGTTCGAGGGCGCTTTGGAAGAGCTGGTCGATTTCAGCTTCGCCAACTTCATGAGGCGCGAGAAGCGCATGAAGATCGAAGTCGGGGAAGCCGCGGTTGGTGACGCGCGCCGGAAGAAGTTCGCGGAGACGGCGGGACTCGATAGGGCCAAGGGAGCGAATTTCCTCGAAGACGACGCGGCGAAGCGGGTCTTGAAAAACGGAGGCGTCGAGCAGGCGACAGATTTCGGCGCGAGTGCCGCCTTTGATCAACACGGAGCACAAGAAGCGCAGCGTGTTGCGTTCCAGGAGCGGGTGGCTGTCTTGTGGATGAGAAATCATCGAAACCTATGATAGTAGTTCAGTTTGAATTTTTGACCTATTGTGTCACGCAGCAAAACAATTCTCCTCACAAGCAGCGCCTGGGGAGAGAGGAAGTTCAAACTGACGCAAAATTAAATCTGCGATCCATTTACGTTAGATAAGATGGCGCAGGGTGGAACGAGGTTGCGCGGGGGCATCGAGTGGCTCAGTTTGGATTTTTCCTATTGTGTCACGAATTATAAGAATCCAAACTGACCCACCATCCAAAATGGAAAAGAAACACAGAGTAGTGATTCTTGGCGGCGGATTCGGCGGATTGGTGGCTGCGCAGAAATTGAAGCGCGCGCCAGTGGACGTGACGCTGATCGACCGGCGAAATTTTCATTTGTTTCAACCGCTGCTCTATCAGGTGGCCACCGGGTCGCTTTCGCCGGGGGAAATTGCGGCACCGCTGCGAAGCGTCCTGAGTAAGCAGAAGAACGCGCGGGTGCTGCTGGGCGAGGCGGTGGACGTCGACCCCGAGGGGAAACGCGTGATTCTGCGGGACGGCGGGGCGTACGAATATGATTCGCTGATTGTAGCGACGGGCTCGCAGACGTCGTATTACGGAAAAGACGAGTGGAAGGAATGGGCACCGAGCCTCAAATCGGTGGAAGAAGCGACGGCGATCCGGCACAAGATTTTGTACGCGTTCGAGCGGGCGGAGCGGGCCACGAGCGTGGAAGAAGCGAAAAACTGGCTGACGTTTGTGATTGTCGGCGCGGGAGCGACGGGGCTGGAGCTTTCCGGGGCGCTCGCGGAAATTGCGCGCGAGACCTTGCGGCACGACTTTCGCATGATTCAACCGGAAGAGGCGCGAATCCTGCTGCTGGATGGCGGGCCAAGGGTCCTAAGCGCGTATCCTGAGGATTTGTCGGCAAAGGCGGAAAAGCTGCTGAAGGGATTGCGAGTAGAAGTGATCAAGGGCGTGTTGGTCACGAAGATCGATGCGGACGGCGTGACGTTTAAGCGCGGGGAAACGACGGAATCGCTGGCCGCGAAAACGGTGCTGTGGGCAGGCGGGGTGACGAGCACACCTTTCGCACACCAACTGGCAACGCGCACGAAAGCGGAAACCGACCACGGCGGGCGCATCATGGTTGGACGTGACCTGACCGTGCCGAACTATCCGGACATTTTCATCCTTGGCGATTTGGCCCACGCAGTGGATGAAAACGGGAAGCCCCTGCCGGGAGTGGCGCAAGTGGCGATTCAGGGCGGCGCGTATGCGGCAAAGACGATTCGCGCGCGGGTGGAAGGGAAGGGAGCGCCGCCGCCGTTTCACTACTTCAACAAAGGCGATCTGGCGGTCATTGGGCGCGCCGCGGCTGTTGCAAACATTTTTGGGGTTCACCTTTCGGGATTGCCGGCGTGGCTGATCTGGCTTTTTGTTCACCTGATGTACATCGTGGAATTCCAGAGCCGCGTGCTGGTTTTCATTCAGTGGGGATTCCAGTATCTGACGTTCAGCCGCGGCGCGCGGCTCATTACGGGCGGGGCGGCTACGGATTCCGTGACCAAGGCTGCCGCCATGGGAAACATGGGCGATGGCCGCTAGCTATGCCAGTGCTACTTCGCGGTCGAAATTAGGCTTCTTTTCGGCGTGGAGCTTTAAGGCTACGCCGCAGGCCGTAGCGATACGCTCTAGCATCGTGAGCGAGTGCCCGGTGTATTCGGCATCTTCAAGACGGGCAATGACAGACTGCGTGGTGCCGACTTTCTTGGCAAGCTGAGCCTGAGTCAGATCAGCATCCTCTCGCATCTCGCGAACGAGAAGGGCGAGGTCAATTTGATGCAGGGTGCGCGCAAAGGACTTGCGGTAAGTTGCGCTCTTGCGTGCGCGCTGCTCGACAATCTCACTGTGTTTGTCGCCTTTGACGGCTTGTCTCATAGACCGAACTCCTTGAGGATGGCTTCTCGTTCGTTTTGCGAACCGGTGTAATGGTTGCCGTATTTGACCCACAGCTTTCTTAGCCGTTCTGCCCTGCTAATCTCGGCCGGAGGTGATTGCTCGGTCTTCTTCTGAAATCCTGAAGTAATCACGATCAACATTCCCGGCTGGTAGAAGAAGAGAACTCGAAAAATGCGGTCAAATTGTTTAACCCTTAGCTCGAATATGTCCTGCGTGAGCTTCTTCACGAATTTGCCCTGCATACGGTTGCCATAGATACGCAGGCGCTCGACAAAGGCGTCTATCCGTGCGGCTGCTTTGTCATCCAGCGAATCCACGAACTCTCGGGCGGGCACTCGTCCGTTCGGCAGTTCCACATAGGCAATGGTGAATTCGCCGTTCAATTTTCTTAGCCTGGATTATCGCATAATTGCGATATAGGGTCAACGGATACGGGAAAGCCAGCGCAAACCGGCCCCACGCTTTCAAAACCCGAAAGCACGGGCCACCCGCGTGCGCGACTATCGAATCATTTGCCAGCTCGAGCAGGCCAAGCTCATCGTGGTGGTCGTGGAGGTGGGGCACCGCGGCTCCGTCTACCAGGATTAGAATCCAACGTTAGTCAGAAAAAACCGCACCCTGAAAACCGCAGGGTGCGGCACCCTACGCCTCAGCTAGGAGGGTTCTCGCGTGAATGGCCCGCTTGTGCGCGGTGATCCACCCCAAAGATCCTATGCGCCACCCGCCGG